>JAESGM010000197.1_pt1 | contig 116458 bp, 118 predicted proteins | sample 9269721 | NCBI WGS metagenome assembly JAESGM01 (sample SAMN15720920, study PRJNA650825) | algae metagenome | isolation source: Komarekiella atlantica HA4396-MV6 and co-occurring heterotrophs from... | place: USA: Theobald House, Kauai, HI | collected 2009-07-29 | reverse complement strand
GCGGGGAGAGGTGAAGACCAAAGCCCACCCCTGCGGGGTGGCGACCTCCCATCCTACCCGCCGTCGCCGCCGAACACACGGTACCCGTGCATGTGCAGCAGCCACAGGATCGGCTCGGCGACCCCGAACGGGGCGATGGTCCGGCGGGCCAAGTCCTTCTCGCCCAGCTCCTCCTCGAACAGGCTCACCGACGAGATCGGGAAGAACATCACCCGCCGCCCGAAGTAGCCCTCGACGACGGCCCGGATGTCCGCCCCGGGGAACATCAGCGGCAGCATCTGCTCGACCAGCTCGCCGCGCTCCCGGACGGTCCGCAGCGTCACCTCCCGCGGCGGCGGGTTCAGGCCGCCGGTCAGCTCCCGGATGTAGTGCACCGACTGCCCGCCGATCGGGTTGTCGGTCAGCAGCAGGTCGAACTTCGGGACGCATACCGCGACCGGGACCGGGATCACCTCCCCGACCGGCACCCGCCGCTCCCGCCGCATGTGGTTCAGGAACTCGTCCAGCATCCCGAGCTGCTGGTCCAGGGTCACGTTCGCCCCGTCCCCGTACAGCTGCGTCGGGTCGAGGAACAGCATGAACCCGTCCATCCGGACCGCCGTCGCCTTCAGCATGTTGACGTCCACGTCCGGGTTGATCAACTCCCCGGAGTAGTCGAACAGGTTCACCAGGGCGGGGCTCGGGGCGGCCGGGTCGGCGTCCCGGAGGTGGACCAGCACCGGGTCCGGCAGCACCAGGTCGGTCGCCCCGGCGACCCCGCGGCGGTGCATGATCTCGTCGATCAGCTGGCCGAACCGGCGGTCCACGTCGCCCCCGGACGGCGCCGGCTGCACCACCGCGACGGTCGGGGCGGTCCGCTTCCGGATCCGGTCGTAGGCGGTGACCAGCATGTGCGTCTTCCCGCTCGACCGCACCCCGACGGTCGGGAAGCAGAGCCGCGGGACGGTCCGGTAGCTGTTCCGGATGCGGAGGCCGCACTTCCCGCACCGGGCCTCCAGGTCCTCGGCCGGCTCGTCCGGGTCGTCCTCCTCGGGCTCGGCCGGCTTCTTCCCTTTCGGCCGGTACTTGCCCTTCGGCTCGGGGGCGGCCTTCTCGACCCGGAGGGTGTCGCGGCGGAAGCACCGGGGGCAGGTGCGGGCGGCCCGGCGGGCGCGGCGGGCGCGGTCCCGGCGGGCGGCCCAAAAGGGCGCCACGGCCAGCCCGAACAGCACCGCCGCCAGCCCGACCCGGACGGCCGCCCCGGCGACGTTCCGCCACCGCGCCCCGGACGCCAGCCCGTCGAGCGCGGCCCGCTCCGCGGCCAGCTTCGCCGCCTGCTCCTCGGCGTCGGCGGCGAGCCGCTCGGCGAGGAGCGCGTCGGTGACGGCCGTCCGGAGCCGGTCGCGGAGGTCGGCCTCGCCGGCCCGCACCACCCCCTCCACGTCGTCCTTCGCGGGGGAGCCGGGCGCGGCAACGAGCGCGGCCCAGCCGTCGGCGGCGGCCCGCCACTTCTTGTCCGCGGCGGCCTCGGCAGCGTCCGCCTTGGCCGTGGCGTCGGCCAGCTTCGCGGTGAGGTCCGCCTCTTCCCGCCCGGCCCACGACCCGGCCCCGGCCGCCGGGTTGCCGCACCCCGACACGGCGAGCACGCCGGCGAGCAGTCCGGCGGTCGCCGCCCGCCGGGCCTTGCGGTCCTCGACCCGCCGCTCGGCCCCGCGGAGCCGGAACGCGACGACCCCGGCGGCGACGGCGGCGGCGAGCAGGGCGATGTCGAGGATCGTCGGCCGCCAGCCGGTGTGGGTGCCGGCGTCGAGGTCGAAGTCGCCGTCCGCCTGCCGGGCGTCGGCGTACCGGCGGAACGCGGCCCGCTCCCCGACCACCCCGGCCCACGCCTTCTCCGCCTCGTCCCGCCGGGCCTTGGCCTTCGCCCCCGCCCGCCCGAGCGCGGCCCGGGCGGCGTCGTACTCGGCGGAGAGCACCGGGCGGAGTTCCTTCAGCACGACCGACGGGTCCTGGAAGTTGCCGACGGCCGGCCCGCCGCCGCGCGGGGCGGCCACCACCCCGGCCTCCCAGGTCGCGGCGTCCTGGCGGGCGAGCTGGGTGAGCCACCGGAGGCGGAGGGCGGGGAGCGGGTCGTCGGCCGGTTGTGCGGGGGCCGGGGCGGGGGTGAGCAGGAAGACGGCGGCGAGGAGGACGGCCCGGCCGCCCGGCCGCGGGCGGGGGACCGGGGCGGTGCGGGTGCGGGCGGGGTCGGGCATGACGCTTCGCGGTCCGCGTGGAGGGTAGCCGTTAGCGTAAATGCCGGGGAATCCGGCCGCAAGGGGCGCGGGCGGGGTCACCAGGGGAAGAACACCGGCCGGCGGGCCGGGTTGGCGCGGCGGGTCAGTCGAGGTCCCAGACCGCGATTCCGCCGCGGAACCCGCCGGCCGCCCCGAGCAGCCCGTCGGCCGAGAACGCCAGCGACTTGACCCCGCCGATGCCCGGGTCGAGCGACGACCCCCGCCGCCACGACCCGACGTCCCAGAAGTGGACCCCGCCGTCGCGGCCGTACGACCCCGCCGCCAGCCGGGCCCCGTCGGGGGTGAAGGCCAGGGCGTACCCGTAGGCGAGCGCCGGCTCCTCGAACACCCGCCGCCCGCCGGCGGTGTCGTGCACCTGTACCCCGTCGGGCCCGCGCAGCGCCAGCCACCGGCCGTCCGGCGACACGGCCGCGGCGTTCACCGACGCGTACTTGCGGAACGTCAGGTCGAACCCGCCGACCTCTTCCCCTGTGGCCGCGTCCCGGACCGTGACGTGCTTGTCGATCACCACCAGCCGGGACCCGACGGCCGCGAACCGGACCAGGGGGTGGATGTCCGACCGCTCGACCCAGTCCGTCTGCCACACGGTCCGGCCGTCGGCCGCGTCCCGGCACAGGACCCGGCCCTCGGCCCGGGCGACCCGGGTGCCGTCCGGGGAGACGGCGGTGTCGAAGCAGTAGGCCGGCGGGGCGGGGCCGAGCGGGCGGGAAGTCTGGGCCGGCAAGTCCCAGAGCACGGGCGGGGTGTTGTGCTTCGAGACGACCAGCCGGTCCGGGTCGGCCGCGAACCCGACGAACGTGTGGTCCTTCGTGCCCTTCAGGTTGAACTGCGGCCGGCCGGACGCCACGCCCCAGACGCGGACGTTGGCTCGGTGGCCGCCGGCCGCGAGCCGGGTTCCGTCCGGGGAGGAGGCGAGGCAGTTCACCGTCGCCGTCTTGGTCAGCGTCAGCAGCCGCACGGCTCACCCCGCGGCGGGACGGGCGGGGGCCGGCGCGACGTGTTCAGCCAGCGGAGCGGGAGGGATTCGAACCCTCGGTACGGTTTCCCGTACACAGCATTTCCAGTGCTGCACAATCGACCACTCTGCCACCGCTCCGGAAGCTCGCCGCCGACCGGACACGCGGCCCGGCCGGGCGGTTCGCCGTGCGGTCCAGCATAGCACCGGCCGCCGCGGCCGACAATCCGCCGCCCGCCGGTCAGCACGCCGCCGACTTCCGCTTCCGCCCGACCCGGCCCGCCGCCTCGATCTTGGCGATGGACGCGAAGGCGTCCGGCACCTGGCAGGCCGTGTCGCCCATGTCCACCTCGACCGTGCCGACGGCCTTCGCGGTCGCCTTCGCCCTCGCCGTCAGCGGGGCGACGGACCCGCCGACCGCGACCACGAAGTTGTTCATCGCCCACCGCACCCGGTTCGCGGCGCCGCCGATCTCCGCCTGCACCCGGCCGAGCAGCCCCTCGACCTCGGCCAGGTCGAGGCCGGCGTCGGGCGTGATCGAGACGAGCGAGGCGTAGGTGGACCACCCGGCCGCCGCGACCTGCTCGGATTCGGTGCCCATCCACTCCAGCGCCAGCTCCCGCCCGTGCGGCGACTCGGACGCGACCCACGGCACGGTGTAGCAGCTGAGCATGTGCCAGTACGCCGCCTTCGCCCACCTGCGGAGGTGGGCCTTCGTCATCTTCGGCGGGTCGGCGACGAGGCCGGCGAGGTACATCGCGTCCGAGTTGCCGGTGTCGTACAGCGCGAGCGCGAGGGCGTGGTCCGTCTTGATCTTCTTCTGCAGCACCTTGAGGTCGCCGACCTTGACGCCGAAGAACGGCTCCCGGGCGCCGTGCCGCAGGAACGTCTTCTTCGTCTGCTCGCTGCCGTGGCGGGCCAGCTCGGCCATCACGTCGTCGCGGGTCATGGGAAGTCCTTTCCGACGGGTTCACCCGCCGGCCGCTACGGCTTCTTGCCCCGCAGCTTCTCCGCCATCCGGAGGTCTGCGGACGCCTTCGCGGCGTCCTTCAGCCCGTTGTACGCGAGCACCCGGAACTCGTACCCTTCCGGGTCCTCCGGCTTCAACCGGATGTACTCGGTCAGGTCGGCGACGGCCTTGTCGTACTCCTTCAGCCGGGAGTAGCTCGACCCCCGGTCGCGGTACGCCGGGGCGAACTTCGGGTCCAGCCGGATCGCCTCGGTGAAGTCCGGGATCGCCTTGTCGTACTCCTTCTTCTGGTAGTGATCCATCCCGCGCAACCAGACCGCGTCCACCGTCTCGGCCGGCTTCCCCCCGCCGTCGCCGCCGGCGTCCTTCGGCCCGCCGCACCCGGCCGCTAGGAGCGCCAGAACCGGCCACGCCGCGCGTCGCATGGGGAACTCCTCAGGGCGTGACGGGGGAACCGCTCGGGTTCTTCACCTCCCCCCTGGTGGGGGAGGTCGGCGGCGCTTCGCCGCCGGGCGGGGGGGAGCCACACGGGAGGGGAAGCTTCACGAATGACCGTCGACGTCGTGCCCCCCCCCCCCCGGGCGCGGCGCCCACCCCCACCAGGGGGGAGGTGGAAGACCAAACCCCGGCCTGGCCGCGGTCACAGCACACCCGGGATCGGGCGGCCCTCGGGAAGCATCGGGATGCTCCGGCCCTGGCGGTCGTGCAGCACCGTCCCGGCGTCGACCCCGATCGCCTCGTACACGGTCGCGGCCGCGTCGTACGGGGTGAACGCCGCCGTCGTCGGGTGCGCCCCGGTCTTGTCCGTCGCCCCGACCACCTGCCCGCCCCGCACCCCGCCGCCGGCGAAGAAGATGCTCCCGGCCTTCCCCCAGTGGTCCCGGCCGCCGGCCGGGTTGATCTTCGGCGTCCGCCCGAACTCGGTCACGAACGCCACCAGCGTCTCGCAGAGCCGGCCGCGGGCCGCGAGGTCGTCGAGCAGGGCGGCGAACGCCCGGTCGACGCCCGCCAGGTGGTACGGCCGGGCCGCCATCTCGCAGATGTGCGGGAAGTTCTGCCCGGCCGCGTTGTGGTTGTCCCACAGGTTCCCGTACTCCGGGTCGTACCCGTAGTCGACCATCACGAACGGCGCCCCGGCCTCCACCAGCCGGCGGGCCAAGAGGCAGCGCGTCCCGACCTTCGTCTTGCCGTACCGGTCGCGGGTCTTGTCCGCCTCGCGGGACAGGTCGAACGCCGCCCGCACCGCCGGCGACAGCAGCATCTCGAACGCCCCGCCGAACTCGTCGGCCACCCCGGCGGCCGCCTCGGCGTGGCGCAGCCGGGCGTCGAGCAGATCGCGCAGCCCGCGGCGGTCGGCAAGGCGGTCGGCGTCGAGGCCGGCGGCCGGCAGGACCGCCTGCTTGGTGAACTCCTCCTCCGGGGCCTCGGCGACGCGGGCGGTGAAGTCCGCGTTCTTCGGCTTCCCGCCGGTGCAGAACGGGGCGTACTGCCCGCCGAGCCACCCGCCGACGAACAGGTTCCACGGCGGCGGCCCGGGCCGGGTCGTGCCGGGGACCGCGACGTACCCGGGGAACCCGGCCCGGCCGCCGCGGAGTTTCGAGACGATCGACCCGACGTTCGGCTCGGTGGTGAACTGCTGCGGGGTGACCGGCCGGCCGGCGAGGACCATCGTCTGCGACAGCAGGTGGTCGTCGTTCCCGGACGCGAACGTGCGGACGAGGGCGAGCCGTTCGGTCTGCTTCGCGAGGTTCGGCATCACCTCGGTGAACCGGACGCCGGGCAGGGTGGTTTGCACCGTGCCGAGGGTACCGCGGATCTCCTCGGGGGCGTCCGGCTTCGGGTCGAAGCTGTCCAGGTGGGTGACCCCGCCCATCAGGTTCAGCAGGACGACGGTCTTCGCCTTCCCGAGCGGGGGGCGTGAGCCCCCTGTGGCGCCGGGCACCACCGTGGCGGCGACGCCGAGGCCGCCGACGCGGAGGAGGTCGCGGCGGGAGAGGAGGGGGAGGGGCATGTCGGGGCTCCGGGGCAGGACCCCGATTATGGCCCCGGGGGCGGCGGCTTACAATCGGGTATGGCGCCGATTTACCTCGACCACAACGCGACGACGCCGGTGCTGCCGGAGGCCGCGGACGCCGTCCGCCGGGCGGAAGCGGAGGCGTGGGGGAACCCGTCGTCGGCGCACGCCGCCGGCCGGGCCGCCCGGCGGGTGCTGGAGAACGCCCGGGAGCGGGTGGCGGCGGCGCTCGGGGCGCACCCGGACGAGGTGACGTTCACCGGCGGGGCGACGGAGGCGAACAACCTCGCCGTGTTCGGCCTGGCCGCCGGCGAGCCGGGCCGGGTGGTGGCGTCGCACCTCGAACACCCGTGCGTGGTCGAGCCGGTGCGGCGGTCGGAGGCCCGCGGGTGGGCGGTCGAGTGGTGGCCGGCCGACCGCCGCGGGGTCGTGGCGCCCGCCCCGCTCCACCCCGACACCCGGCTCGTCTGCCTGATGCTCGCGAACCACGAGACGGGGGCGGTCCAGCCGGTCCGTGACGTCGCGCGGTCACTGCCGCCGGGAACCGCGCTGCACTGCGACGCGGCACAGGCGGTCGGCAAGATGGCGGTGAACTTCCGCGACCTCGGCGCGACGACGATGGCCGCGTCGGGGCACAAGTTCGGCGGCCCGAAGGGCGTCGGCGTGCTGGTGACGCGGCGCGGCGCGGCGCTGCACCCGCTGCTGGTCGGCGGGCACCAGCAGGGCGGCCGGCGGCCGGGGACGGAGCCGGTGGCGCTGGCGGCCGGGCTGGCGGCGGCGCTCGACCACGCGGTGCGGAACCTGGACGCGGCCCGGGCGAAGCTGGCGGCGCTGCGGGCGCGGCTGTGGGGGCGGCTGTGCGAAGTCGCCGCGCCGGTGGTGTTGAACGGCCCGGAGGTCGGGGCGGTGGACGTGGTGCCCTCCACGCTGAACGTGTCGTTCCCCGGCTGCCGGGCCGACCTGCTGCTGATGGCCCTCGACCTCGCCGGGGTGGCGTGCTCGGCCGGGTCGGCGTGTTCGAGCGGCAGCCTGCTGCCGAGCCCGGTGCTGCGGGCGATGGGGGTGCCAGACGAGGTGTTGCGGTCGGCGGTGCGGTTCAGCTTCGGCCCGGCGGTGGAGTTTGCCGATGTTGATGAGGCGGCGGGTCGGATCGGTGCTGCGGGGCGGGCGGGGCGGGGCGGGTAAGATGGGGTGAACTTCCTCTGGCGGAGGCCGACCGTGCCGACCATCCCCGTGCTGCTCGAACCGACCCCGGGCGGGTTCCGCGCCACGACCGGGGCGCCCTGGAACCTGTCGGCCGAAGCCCCGACCGAAGAGGAGGCGCTGACGGCCATCCGCCGCGAGTACGTGATGAAGCAGGTGGCCGGGCTGCGGGTCGTCGATCTCGCGCTGCCGGAACCCGACCCGAGCATCGAGGCGGCCCGCAAGTTGGCCGCCAACGCCTTCTTGGACGAGTGGGTCGCCCACACCAAGGAGGCCCGCCGGCGGCGCGAGTCCGAAGAGGATGCCGCGGAGGCGGACGCGGAGGTTCTCCCGGTCGTGTGTCAGGCCGTTCCCGACCCTTCCGACTGGATCCCACGAGCGGCTCCGGTGCCGCCGGCTCGGACGGACACATCTCGCTCGGATTAGGTGGTTTGCGCCGCCCCGGTTCGGCTTTACGCGGGCGGCCGGAATCGGTATAATTTTCGGTGGAATGATGACCCCGGTGCGGACGACAACCGGTGCCCTCCCCACCCTCGCGGACGAGGGCGCCGAGACCGCACCCGCCCGCCCGACCCCCCCGCCCCCGATCGACCTCGGCGGCTTCCTCGTCCGGCCGGAGAACCGGTCGGCGGTCCGCGCCGTCCGGCGGCTCGCCCGGGCCGTTCTGGCGGGAAGCCGGCCGCCGTTCGCCCCGCTCGTGCTGCACGGCCCGCCGGGGTGCGGGAAGACCGCCCTCACGACCGCGACCCTCGCCACCCTTGCGGCCGAGGCGCCGGCCCTGACCGCCCGGGTCGCGCCGGCCGGCGACCTCGCCCGCCCCGACGACGCCGGGTTCGCCGACCCCGACCTGGCCGACTGCGACGTGCTGGTGCTCGAAGACGTCCAGCACCTGCCGGCCCGGGCCGCCGGCGCCGCGGCCGACCTCCTCGACCGCCGGGCCGCCCGCCGCCGGCCGGCGGTCGTCACCGCCGGGGCCGGCCCGGCCGGGCTGCGGCACCTGCCGCGTCGGCTCACGTCGCGGCTCGCGGCGGGGCTGGTCGTCCGGATGGACCCGCTCGGATCGGCGAGCCGGCGGGCGGTGCTCGCGGCGGCCGCACGGGACCTTCGGCTGACGCCCGACGCCCTCGACTGGTTGGCGGCCGGGGTCGGGCTGCGGGCCGCGCTCGGGCAGTTGCGGACGCTCGCTCTCGCCGCCCCCGACTTCCCCGGCCCGCTCGACCGGGCCGCCGCCGAGCGGGTGCTGGCCGACTCCGGCCAACCGACCTCGCGCCCGGACGAGCTGGCGGCGATCATGAGCCGGGTGTGCGCCGCGTTCGGGGTCGGCGAGCGGGAGCTACTCGGCCCGAGCCGGCTGCGGACCGTGCTCGTCCCGCGGCAGGTGGCGATGTACCTGGCCCGGGAGGTCGGCCGGCTGTCGCTCCCGCGGGTCGGGGCCGCGTTCGGCCGGGACCACACGACGGTGCTGCACGCCTGCCGGAAGGTCGAGGCGGACCTGGCCACCGACGCGGAACTCGCCGCCCGCGTCCGGCAGCTGCGGCAGGAGTTGGAGTAGGCCTGTGGAAAGCCCGGCGCGCGGGTGGCGCGCCCGCTTCACCGCCCGGCGCGCGGACGGCGTCGGGAGCGGGAGCCGGAACGGGTCGGGTTCGGGGTGTCGCAGGAACACCGGGGCGCGCCGCCGGCGCGCCAACGTTTCCACACCCGGGTGATGGCGCGCCGGCCAAGGATTCGTAGGTGATCGGGTCGGTCTTCGGGGCGTGCGCGCCAGAAACCCGCCCCGCCTTACTACCGCTACTGGATGTTCTTAATCAAGGAACGAAGTAAAGGGTTAGCCCGGCGCGAAGCCCAAGCCCACGGACAGGCGAAAGGAACGGGCCCATGAAGTTGACGTGCCAGCGGGACGGGTTGCTGACCGCCTGCCAGTTGGTGTCCGCCGCCGTCCCGGCCCGGACCACCAACGCCGTCCTCAGCTGCGTCAAGGCGGTCGCCCAGGAGGACGCCCTCACCCTGGTCGCGTTCGACACCGAGGTCGGCATCCGGTACGAGCTGCGCGGCAACGAGGTGTCCCGGGCCGGGGCCGCCATCCTGCCGATCAACCAGCTCACCCAGATCCTCAAGGAGAGCACCGACGACGACGTGTCCCTGGACGCCACCACCGAGGTCACCCGGGTGAAGGCCGGGACCAGCCGGTTCGAGCTGCCGGCCCGCCCGGTGGACGAGTTCCCGGACCTGCCGGCGTTCGACGACGCCGGGCGGTACCACGAGGTGACCGCCGGGATCCTCCGGGCGATGATCCGGCGGACCGCGTTCGCGGCGGACAAGAAGGACAGCGGCGGGAAGTTCCAGCTCAAGGGGGTGCTGTGGGAGGCGGAGGGGAAGGCCGCCCGGCTGGTCGCCACCGACAGCAAGCGGCTGGCCCTGTGCGAGGGGCCGGCGGCGGTGTACGGCCCGGCCGACGCGATCAAGACCACGTCCCTGGTGCCGCCGAAGGCGATCGCCCTCCTGGAGCGGAACCTGACCGACGACGGGGAGCTGGTCCGGGTCGGGCTGCGGCCGAACGACGCCCTGTTCCAGACCGAGCGGGCGATGATCTACACCACCCTGGTGCAGGGCCGGTACCCGCCGTACCGGGACTTCATCGCCCAGACCCGGAAGACGGCGGCGGTGACGGTCCCGCTGCCGGTCGAGGGGTTCCTGGCCCGGGTCCGGCAGGCGGCGATCGTGACCGACGACGAGAGCAAGCGGGTGGACATGACGTTCGCCCCGGGGCGGGTGGGGATGAAGGCCCGGGGGTCGGAGACCGGGTCGAGCGAGGTGGAGCTGCCGCTGCCGGAGTACGACGGGCCGGAGGTGACGATCGCGTTCGACCCGGGGTACCTGGTGGAGTTCCTGCGGGCGCTGGAGGGCGAGCCGGCGGTGACGCTGGAGATGACCGACGGCGGGAAGCCGGCCCTGTTCCGGTGCGGGGACGGCTACGTGTACCTCGTGATGCCGCTCGCGGGGTGACGCCGGGCGAACCCGGAGCGTCAGCGACGGGGTGACGCCCACCCCGTCGCTGACGCTCCGGGTTCGCCCAGACGAGGCCAGCCGATGCCTAGCGACAACCGTGGGCCGGAGAAGATCGCCGACGTCCTCGCCCGGCTGTTCACGTCCCGCGGGTGGGGGCGGAAGAGCGAGCGGGTGCGGCTGGAGGCGGCGTGGGCGGACGCGGCCGGGGCGGAGTGGCTGGCGAACACCCGGGTGCTGGGCATGAAGCGGGGGGTGCTGGAGGTGGAGGTGCGGAACGCGGTGCTGCTCGGGGAGCTGGCCCAGTTCCACAAGCGCGGCCTGTTGGCGAAGCTCCGGAAGGGGCTGCCCGGCGTCACCCTGACCGACCTGAAGTTCCGCGCCGGGGCGTGGTAAGGAGTACCTGTGATGACCCGACTGCTGACGGCCGTGCTGGTGGGTGTGGCGGTGCTCGGCGCGGCGCCGGCCGCGCCGGTGCCGAAGGAGGGCGCCGCCCCGCTCTACTTCCCGACGGAGGTCGGAACGAAGTGGGTCAAGCGGTACGGGGGAGGGGGCGGGGCGCACAGCGACACGACCTACACGGTGACGGCGGTCGAGGACAAGGACGGGGCGAAGGTGGTCACCGTGTCGGAAGCCTACACCGTCGATTGGAGCCGGATCATCAAGGTGGTCGGGCAAGAGGGGCCGGACGTCGAGTTCATCGAGCGGCCCGACGCCCGGTACCGCGTCTCGGCCGACGGCGTGTTCGTGCTGGCGAACTACGACTTCGAGAAGAAGCGGCTGGTGGACCGGAAGGAGCCGGGGTGCGTCCTGCGGCTCCCGGCCAAGCCGGGCGATCGCGAGCAGGGGAAGGACGGCGGGTACAAGTGGACGAGCACGGTCGGTAAGCCGGAGCGGGTCGAGGTCGCGGCCGGGACGTTCGAGGCGATCCGGGTCGATCTCGAGAGCACCCAGGACGAAAAGGGGCTGCCCCGCCGGACATTCTGGCACGCCCCCGGGATCGGGGTGGTCAAGTCGGTGGTCGGGGACAAGGTCGGGGTCGAGTTGATCTCGTTCACCCCGGCGAAGAAGTGACCCCGTGTGCGGCGAGACAGCGAGGTTCGCACCATGACGACCGTGAGCAAGGAACACATCGCGAAGACGCCGGGCGTCTGCGGCGGCCGGGCGTGCATCGCCGGGCACCGCATCCGGGTGATGGACATCGTCGCCCTGCACGAGCGGTGGAAGCGGTCGCCGGCCGAGATCGCGGAGACATACCCCACGATCACCCTCGCCGACGTGTACGCCGCCCTCGCCTACTACCACGACCACCGGGACGAGATCGAAGCCGAGTTCGAGAAGGACCGGCAGATGGACGAGTACGGCAAGACCCAGCCGTCGAAGCTGAGGGACGCGCTCGCCCGGAACCCCGAGCTTCGGGAGAAGCTCGGTGGCTGACCGGATCCGGTTCTACCTCGACCAGAACGTCCTCGGCGGGACGGCCCCGGGGTTGCGGGCGCTCGGGATCGACGCGGTCTCGGCCCAGGAAGCCGGGCGGTGCGGGTTACCCGACCCGGACCAGTTGGCGTTCGCCACTGCCGACGGGCGGGTGCTGGTCACGTTCGACCAGGACTTCCTCGCCCTCCACGCCGCGGGTGTTGCCCACGCCGGGATCGCGTGGTGCCACCCGACCAAGTACGCCGTCGGCCAACTCGTCCACGCCCTCGAGATCGTCCACGGCGCGGCGACCCCGGCCGAGATGGTGAACCACGTCGAGTACCTCTAACGACACGAGACCCACACCGATGAGCACCGATACCGCCGTCGCGGCCGCCGGGTACACCGACAAGAACATCGTCACCCTCAAGGACGCCGCCCACATCCGCCAGAACCCCGGCATGTACGTCGGGAACACCCAGTCCGCCGGGCTCCACCACCTCGTCTACGAGATCGTCTACAACTCCGTCGACGAGGCCCTCGCCGGGTTCTGCACCCACATCCGCGTCGTCCTCCACGCCGACGGGTCCATCTCGATCGCCGACGACGGCCGCGGCATCCCGGTCGGGGTCAAGCAGGAGACCGGCCGGTCCGCCCTCGAGGACGCCCTCACCGTCGCCGGCACCAGCGGGAAGTTCGACAACGCCGCCTACCGCGTCTCCGCCGGCCTCCACGGCATGGGCGCCAAGGCCATGACCGCCCTGTCCGAGTGGACCGAGGCCGAGGTCCGCCGCGACGGCCGGGTGTACAAGATGGAGTTCGAGCGCGGGTACGCCACCAGCCCGCTCCAGGACCTCGGCCCCTCCCCGGAGGGGAAGACCGGGACCACCATCACGTTCAAGCCGGACCCCGAGATGTTCGGCGACATCACCTTCAACTACGACACCCTCGCCGACCGGTTCCGCGAGATCGCGTACCTGAACCGCGGCCTCGCCTTCACCCTCCAGGACGAGCGGGACGGGAAGGCCGACGCCTTCCGGTACGAGGGCGGGATCGCCGAGTTCGTCGCCTTCCTGAACGAGGGCGAGCAGGTCGAGCAGCCCCCCGTGTACGTCGCCAAGACGGTGGACGCCGTGCAGGTCGAGGTCGCCCTGCAGTACTCGGCGGCCGAGGACGAGAAGGTCCGGTGCTACACCAACAACGCGTACAACCCGGTCGGCGGGACGCACCTGTCCGGGTTCCGCAGCGGGCTGACCAAGGCGATCAACGCCTACGGCAAGAAGGAGGGGCACTTCAAGCCGGAGCTGGAGGTGAAGGGCGAGGACTTCCGGTCCGGCCTGACCGCCGTCGTCAGCCTCGGCCACCCGGACCCGCTGTTCGAGTCGCAGACCAAGATCAAGCTGAACAACCCCGAGGTGGAGGGGATCGTCTCCAGCGTGGTGTACGAGTTCCTGTCCGAGTACCTGGAGAAGAACCCGAAGGAGGCGGCCCGGGTGTGCAAGCGGATCGCGCTGGCCGCCGAGCTGCGGCTCGCCGCCAAGAAGGCCCGCGACGCGCTGAAGGACCGGAAGTCGATCCTGAACGGCGGGGGCTTGCCCGGGAAGCTGTTCGACTGCACCACCCGGGAGCGGGACCGGAGCGAGCTGTTCCTGGTCGAGGGGGACTCCGCCGGCGGGTCGGCCGAGAGCGGCCGGGACCGGATGTTCCAGGCCGTCCTGCCGCTGCGGGGGAAGGTGCTGAACGTGGAGAAGGCGAAGCTCGAGAAGCTGCTGAAGAACAACGAGATCTCGGCCCTGATCGCGGCCACCGGGGTGGACATCGAGAACGTCGAGGACATCAGCAAGATCCGGTACGGGCGGATCATCATCCTGACCGACGCGGACGTGGACGGGCAGCACATCCGCACCCTGCTCCTGACGTTCTTCTTCCGCCAGATGCGGAAGCTGGTCGAGGAGGGGCACCTGTTCGTCGCCCGCCCGCCGCTGTACAAGGTCACCCAGAAGAAGGACACCCGGTTCGTCCAGACCCGCGAGGAGATGGTGAAGGAACTCACCGCCCGCGGGCTGCGGGGGACCGCCCTGCACGTCCAGGCGGTGAACGGCCGGGCCGGCCGGTCCGTCACCGGGGATGATCTCGGGAAGCTGCTGCCGGTGCTCGCCGACGTGGAGGCGGCGGCGGTCAACCTGGAGCGGCGCGGGCACACCCTCGACGCCTTCCTGCCCCGGGCGAACAAGGACGGGCTCCTGCCGGCCCACCACGTCCGGTACGCCGGCAAGGAGTACTGGTTCCACACCCAGGCCCAGATCGAGGCGTTCCGGGTCGAGGAGTCGGGCCGGCTCGGGAAGGAGCTGGTGCCGGCGAGCGACGTGGCCGCGACCCCGGAGGACCCGACCGCGGCGCAGGCCGGCACGGCGAAGGCCGCCCCGCCGGAGCAGTACGCCCAGGATGACTGGCACGAGGTGCGGGCCTTGAACCGGGCGGTCGCGAAGCTGCGGGAGGCCGGGTTCGAGGCGGCCGACCTGGTGCCGCTGCCGCGGGTCGCCGGGCGGGAGCCGCCGGTCCGGTTCGTGGTCGAGCACAACGACGCCCGGAAGGAGCTGCCGCACCTGCTGACGCTGGTGACCGAGATCCGCCGGTTCGGGGAGAAGGGGATCGCGGTGACCCGGTTCAAGGGGCTGGGCGAGATGGACCCGGAGGAGCTGTGGGAGACCACCCTGGACCCGCAGCACCGGACGCTCCTGAAGGTCACCCTGAGCGACGCGATGGCGGCCGAGAAGGAGTTCCGGAAGCTGATGGGGGAGGACGTGGAGGGCCGCCGCGGGTTCATCTTCGATAAGCCGCTGAACAGCCCCGAGGACATCGACTACGGGGCGTGACGGCGGGGCGAACCCGGAGCGTCAGCGACGGGGTGACGTCACCCCCGGTGGGGCAACACCCCGAGTCGGGGTGCCACCCCGTCGCTGACGCTCCGGGTTCGCCGGGTGTTCTACAATCACCTCCGTCCCGCACCTCCCGGACGCCCACCACCATGACCCGCGCCGCCGTCGCCCTGCTCCTCCTCGCCGCCCCGGCGGCCGCCCAGAAGCCGGCCCGCAAGCCGCCGCCGGACGGCACCGTCTTCCGCCTCGCCCCGGACGCCCCGAAGCACGCCACCGCCGACGTCGAGTTCCGCGACCCGGACGACAAGCGGTGGCCGAACTTCTTCTACGGCAAGCCGGCCGCCGCGGGCACCTTCACGTTCGACGCCAAGAAGCCGGCCGGGGCGTTCACCCTGACGTGCGACAAGATGGCGCAGAAGCAGGGCGAGCAGGCCCGCCGGGTGCTCGGCGACGTGACCCCCGAGGGGGCCGTCCCGGCCGTCACCTTCACGCTGACGAAGTGCGGCGAGGTGGCGGCGGCGAAGGACGCGGACAAGAACGCCCCGAAGGAGGCGTTCCCGGTCGAGGGGACGCTGGCGGTCGGCGGGAAGGCCGCGGCGGTCGCCGGCGTGGGGACGTGGAAGTGGAATTACGGGAAGGACGCCGAGGTCCCGGAGAGCGTGCAGCTCACCCTGCGGTTCGCCGTGAAGGGGACCGACCTCGGGCTGCCGTCCGCCGACCCGGTCCGGGTCACGGTCGGCTGCGTCGCGTACAAAGACCTGCCGAAGAAGTGACGCCGGATCGCCCGGTCCCGCGGAGCCGCGTCGTGCGCCACCTCGTGCTGTCCGGGCTGCTTCTGTCCGCCGCCGGCGGGTGCTCCAAGAAGCCCCCGCCGGCCCCGCCCGACCCCGCCGCCCCCGAGCCGAAGCCGGCCGACGCCACGGCCAAGGACCGGGCGTACTGGCTGAACGCGCTGAAGGCCGGCAGCCCGGCGGCCCGGCAGGAGGCGGCGGACGAGCTGGCGGTCTGGGTCGAGACCGACCCGCCGACCGTGGCCGCGGTGTTGGACCTGCTCAAGGACCGGTCGACGAGCGGGGCCGGGAAGGTCCAGCTCGCCCGGGTGAACAGCACCCGCGAGGGGGCCGCGGTGGCGCTGAGCCGCGGGCCGAAAGGCGAGGCGGCCCTCAAAGACCGCGGGCTGGCGATCCTCCGCGACGGGCTGAAGGACCCGGACCCGGCCGTCCGCGAGCACACCGCCCACACCCTCGGCCGGCTCGGCCCGCTCGCCCGCCCGGCCGCCCCCGCCGTCCAGGCCCTGCTCGCGGACAAGGCCCCGGCCGTCCGCTCGGCGGCGTTCGCGGCGCTGCGCGAGACCGGCGGCGCCGACCCGGTCGCCCTCGCCGACCTGGTCGCCGGGGACGACGTCCCCGCCGCCCGGGCCGCCGCCGAGCTGATCGCGGCCGGCGACCCGGTGCCGGACGCGGCGGTCCCGAAGCTGACCGCCGGGCTGAGGAGCGAGGACCTCGGGGTCCGGACGGCCGCCGCCGTCGCCCTCGGCGCGGTCGGGCCGCGGGCGGCGGCCGCCGCCGGCCCGCTCGCCGACGCGGTCAAGGCGGTGCCGGCGTACCGCGGGAAGTTCAACCCCGAGTCCGGGTACCGGATGGGGGCGGAGGAGGCGTTCTGGGTGGCCCTGGCCCGGATCGGGGAGCCGGCCGTCCCGGCAGTCACGGGGCTGCTGGCGCATGAGAATGCCCTGGTCCGGCGGTTCGCGGCGGAGGCGCTGGGCGCGATCGGCCCGCCCGCGAAGCCGGCCGCAGGCCGGCTGAAGGCGCTGTTGGCCGACGAGCACGGGTTCGTCGCCGTCGAGGCGGCGTGTGCGCTGTGCCGGGTGGGGGAGGGGGCGGCCGACGCGGTCGGGTTCGTCCGCCAGCGGATCGACGCCCCGGACGAGTCGGCTCGGGCCGCCATCGAGGCGGTCCCGCGGATGGGCGAGGCCGGGAAGGCGCTGGTGCCGGTCGCCGTCGGGAAGCTCGGCAGCGACAACCCGCACGCCCGGTTCGCCGCCGTCGGGCTGGTCGGCACCCTCCCGGCCGAGGAGGGGGCGAGGCACGCGGCCGCGCTCGGGAAGCTGGCCGCCGACCGGGAGCGGGACATCCGCATGCTGGCCGGGCAGGTTCTGGAGAAGCTCGGGCCGGGCGGCGGGCCGGCGGCCGCGGCGCTGGCGGCGGCGGTCCCGAAGGAGGCAGAGCCGGTCGTCCGCGAACAGTTGATCGACGCCCTCGCGGCGATGGGGCCGGCGGCGAAGCCGGGCCTCCCGGTCCTCCTGCCGGTGGTGACCGACCGGACCGCGTCCGGGGACCGGCGGCTGCGGGTGATCGCGGCGGTGGCGGCCGCGGACCCGGCGTCGAAGGAGGTGTCGGCGGCGCTGCTGGCGGCGGCCGGGGCGCCCGAGGCGTGGGTCCGGGGGGCGGCGGCCGCGGCCCTGGTCGCGCTCGACCCGGTCCCACCGGAGGCGCTGGCGGCGGTCGTGACGATGGCGAACACCGACAAGGCGACGGCGGCCCGGGTGGCGGCCCTGCGGGCGCTGGCGGCGGCCGGGCCGAAGGCGAGGCCGGTGCGGGCGGACGTGGAGAAGATCGCGGGCGGGAAGTACCCGGAGTTCGCGCTGCCGGCGAGGGTGGCGCTGGCGGCGATGGACGGGGACGTGGCGAAGGCGGCGGCGGCCGTGCGGGCCGGGTTAGGTGACAAGAACGGGCAGGTGCGCGCCGCGGCGGCGGAGGCGCTGCTGTTGGTCGGCCCGGCCGAGGGCGACCTGCCCGCGGTGCTGAAGCTGTTGAAGGACCCCGCGGCGGACACCCGGGCGGCTGCGGCGGCGTGCGCCGGGCGGCTGGGGGCGGCGGAGGCGGTGCCGGGGCTGGTGCGGCTCTTGGACGACAAGGAGGGGGCGGTGCGGGCGGCGGCCGCGGCGGCGCTCGGCGAGGTCGGCCCGGCGGCGCGGCCGGCGGCGGCGAAGCTGAAGGCGCTGCGGGGCGACGTGCTGGCCGGCCCCGCCGCCGCGAAGGCGCTGGCGAAGATCGAGGTGAAGGAGTAGCGGGTTCCGACCGAGCGGGGGGCGTGAGCCCCCTGAGTCGTGAGCGCACTCAGGGGGCTCACGCCCCCCGCTCGGTCGGCGTCACTTCCGGTCCGCGATGACTTGGTCCAACACCTGCCGCACCGCCGCGGCTGCGGCGTCTTCCTTGCCCTCGTACCACCGCAGCCCGCCCTTCTCGTTCGGCACCGCCGCCCGGAACACGAACTTCCCGTCCTCCGCCCGCTCGAGCTTCCGCTCAGCCTTCTTCACCCCCCACCGCTCCAGCTCCGCGTACAGCGGCTCCAGCCCCTCGCCGGCCGCCTCGAAGTTCCCCGCCGGCCGCACCCCGTCGCCGCCGACCTTGCGGAGCGGCACCCGGTCGGGCCGGTCGTCGATCCCGAGCTGCTCGTCCGAGTAATTCCCGGCCAGCCCGCTCGGGGTGGTGCCGATCCGCGGGACGTACTGCCCCTTGAACCGGGCCGGGTCGTCCGAGTACCCGGCCCCGCTCTTGTCCGCCTTCCCGACCGGGGTGGTGAGCGGGTCCGCCTTCTCCTTCGCCCCGACCGCCCCGCGGTCCGGCAGCGGCACGTTCTGCGGCGGGATCCGGCCCGGGCCGTACACCAGCGGGTCCCGCTCCTTCGGCCGGGACGCCCCGCCGAAGATCCCGCCCCCGCCGCCGTCCTTCGACTTACACCCGGCCAGCGCGAGCAGCAGGCCGAGGGCGGCGGCGAGTCGGGTGCGGGGGGTGTGGGCCGTCATCTTGACCCGCCTCCGGGGGCGGCTACACCAGCGAGGGGTTCGCCGGCACGCCGCCACCTGTACTGTCCCCGGCGCGGGGTCCGGAGTCCACGCCGGCGGGCGGGAAACCGGGCCCGGCCGGCCGGCCGCGGGTGGGGCGGGTCCCGGCGGGTAAACTTTACCGGCGGGCGGGCGCTGCCGGTCGCATAACCTCGGGGCGAGGCGGGTTCAATGGCGGATTTCCGGGTCGCGGTGATCGGCGGGGACGGGATCGGGCCGGAGGTCATCGACCAGGCCGTCCGGGCGGCGGAGGCGGCCGCCCGCCGGCACGACGGGGCGCGGCTCCACTGGACCCGGCTGCCGTGGAGCACCGCGTTCTACAAGCAGACCGGCCGGATGCTCCCCGAGGACGGGTGGGAGCAGCTGCGCCGACACGACGCGATCCTGTTCGGGGCGGTCGGCGACCCGAGCGTCCCGGACAAGGTGACCGTCCACGAGTTACTGCTGCCGATGCGGCGGCGGTTCGACCAGTACGTGAACCTGCGGCCGGCGTACCTGTTCGCCGGGGTGCCGTGCCCGCTCGCCGGGAAGGAGCCGGGGGCGATCGACATGCTCGTCTACCGGGAGAACACCGAGGGCGAGTACGCCCCGGTCGGCGGCCACCTGTACCCCGGGACCGAGCACGAGGTGGCGGTGCAGACCGGGGTGTTCACCCGCCGCGGGTGCGAGCGGATCCTGCGGGCGGCGTTCGACGCGGCCCGCACCCGCCCGCGGAAGGCGCTGACGAGCGTGACCAAGTCGAACGCCCAGGTGTACGGGCTGGGGCTGTGGGACGCGGCGTTCGAGGCGGTTCGGAAGGAGTACCCGGACGTGACGAGCTGGTCGCTCCTGGTGGACGCCTGCGCGATGGACTTCGTCCGCAAGCCGGAGGCGTTCGACGTGGTGGTGGCGAGCAACCTGTTCGGCGACATCCTGACCGACCTGAGCGCCGCGGTGACCGGGAGCATCGGGCTGGCGAGTTCGGCCAACATCAACCCGACGCGGCAGTTCCCGAGCATGTTCGAGCCGGTCCACGGGTCGGCGCCGGACATCGCCGGGAAGGGGGTCGCGAACCCGCTCGCGGCGGTGCTGAGCGCCGCCCTGATGCTCGACCACCTGGGGCTGGGGAAGGCCGCCGCGGCGGTGCGGGACGGGGTGAGCCGGGTGCTCGCCGGCGGGGCGGTGCGGACCCCGGACCTCGGCGGGAAGCACACGACTACAGATATGGGTGACGCGGTCGTCGCCGCGATCGGGTGACGTGGGGACAAAGCGGAACGCGGATGACGCGGGATCAAGGCCCGCGGATCGGCGCGGATCAAGACCAAGAGATTTGTTCAGATCCGTGTCATCCGCGGGGTTTCATCCCGCGTCATCCGCGTTCCGCCTTTCAGGACCCGTACATGCCGACCGGCCCCGAGATCATCCTGGCGCTGAAGGTTCTGGTGACCGCGGTCACCGTGCTGTTCGCCGCGTCGCTGGTCGCGCTGGCGGCCGGCCGGCCGCGGCTGCACGGGCGGATCAACACCGCGTTCTTCGCCCTGACGATGCTCACCGTCGTCGGGTTCGAGGTGCTGCTCCAGTTCTTCGTCGACGTGACGTCGGCGTTCGACCCCGAGGCCCGGCGGGCGCTGCGGGTCCACCTCTGCTTCTCGGTCCCGTCCGCCCTGCTGCTGCCGGTGATGCTGCTGACCGGGAAGACCCGGCGGAAGACCGTTCACGTTGCGTTGGGGGTCGGGTTCGCGGTACTGTGGGCCGGGACGTTCGTGACCGGCGTGTTCTACCTGCCGCACCGCTGACCCCATGTCGGACGACCCCGCCGCCGGCCCGCCGCCCGACCTCGGCGGGGACTGGCACCTCGACGCCGAACCGTCGGAACCGGACGGCACCCCCGAGCCCGGGGCTGGCGCCCCTTTCCCGCCGGGTTCGTCCGTCCCAGCTGCCCGCTGCCCGCTGCCCGCTGCCCACTCGCCCGCCCCGCCGTCCGCCGAGCAGATCGTCGAGGCGCTCCTGTTCGTCGGCGGGCCGCCGCTGACGGCCGCGGCGGCGTGCGCCGCGATCCGCGGGCTGACCCCCGACGGGTTCCTGGCGGCCGCCGACGCCCTCGGCCGGCGGTACCGGCGGCAGCGGCGGCCGTACGGGGTGGTGCCTCGCGACGAGGGGTTCGCGCTGGCGGTGCTGCCGGCGTTCCGGGGGCTGCGGGAGCGGCTGGTCGGCGGGCCGCGGGAGGCCCGGCTGGGCCAGCCGGCGCTGGACGTCTTGTCGGTGGTGGCGTACCGGCAGCCGGTCGGGAAGGCGGAGGTCGACGCAGTCCGGGGGGCCGACTCCGCGGCGGTGCTGCGGCAGCTGGTGCGGCTCGGGCTGGTGGCGGTCCGGCACCGGGCGGAGGCCGGCGCCCCCGAGGTGCGGTACGGCACCACCCCGCGGTTCCTGTCGGTGTTTGGGCTGAGTTCGCTCGACGAGCTGCCGCGGCTGGGGGACACGGCCCCGGCGTAGGGCCGGCTGTGCCGGCCTCTTCGGCCGGCGGCCGGCACAGCCGGCCCTACTTCGTCGCGAACACCACCTTCCGCCCGCGGCGGTCGACCCCGACGAGCCCGCCGGTCTTCGGGTCGGCGGCGAACCCCTGGCCGGGGAACGGGCACGCCAGCGCCTCCACGAACTCCAGCTCCTTCCCGTCCTTCGGCACCTTCAGCCGGTACAGCACCTTGAAGTGGTGGTGGCTGACCAAGAGGGTGTCGCCGTCCCACACCCCGCCGGACGCGCTCATCCCGTCCCAGTCGGCGACCACCTTCGCCGGGAACGTCCACCGGGCCTCCTCCTTCCACCCGTCGGCGTACCGGACCAGGACTGTTTTTGCGTTGTCCGCCTGGTAGTGGGCGAAGCAGCACCACCACCGCTTCCCGTCGTGGACGTTCCACACCAGGCTGCCGGGCGGGTCCTTGAACGGGTGGAACACGGTCAGCGCGTTCGTCGCCGGGTCGTAGACGCGGACCTCGCTCGCCTCCGGCTTCGCCGGGTAGTTCGAGTGGGCGCAGTACACCTTCCCGTCCTTCAGGAACGCGCTGTTCAGGTGCTTCGCCTCGCCCTCGCTCTTCGCCAAGAGCTTGCCGGTCGCCCGGTCGTACGCCGCCACCGTCCCGTTCGACACCGCGTACACCCGCTTCTCGTCCGCGGCCGCCGCCTGCGTCGCGAACTCGGACGGCAGCTCGCCGGCCGCCTTCCACCCGGGCTTGAGGTCGAGCTTCGACTCCTTGTCGGCCGCCGCGCAGGTCACGAGCAGGAGCGCGAACATGGGTGGGTTCCGTGAAGTGGGGTTTACCCGGGCCGGGGAGAGGTTATGAGGTGACCCGCACGGTCGGGAAGGACCCCGGCCGGACGCGCACGGAAGCGGGGACACATGCGACGGATCGCGCTGTGGGTCGGGCCGCCGGCGGCGGTCGTGGCCGGGGTGACGCTGTGGTTCACCCTGGTGCCGGGCCGGTCGGGGGCGGGGTGAACCCCGCTGGGCTGCGGCCCGGTCGGCGGTCCGCCGGCCTTCGACCCGTTCTTCCAGGCCCCCGCGCCGTACTACCCGCCGCAGCCGCAGCCGCAGCCGCAGCCGCAGCCGCAGCCGCCGCCCCGCCCGGCCCCGCGGCCGGTGGCGGTGCAGCCGCCGCACAAGCCGAAGCCGCAACCGGCCCCGGTCGCGGCGCTGCCGGCCCCGGACTTCGCCCCGGCCCAGCCGGTCGCGGCGACCCGGCCGGTGGAGGTGCCGCCGCCGGAGCAGCTGGGGATCACCCTCGGCGAGCCGGCGGTCGCGGTGCCGGAGCCGGGGCGGCTGGGGATCCGGATCGAGTGACGGCTGTTTAGCCGCGACGCGGAGTCCTCGGAGCGGAGCGCGAGCTGCCACCCGCGCTCCGCTCCGAGGACTCCGCGTCGCGGCTAAACCTTGACGAGTTCCAGCACCGCCCACAGGGACGGGTCCTCGGCGAACGGGAAGTCCCACCCGACGCCGAGGAACTGGTCGCCGAGTTCCTGGTCCCGGACGCAGTAGTACACCCCGAGCCGCGGGTGCTCCTGCGGGTCGAACCCGTGCAGCGCCGCCGCCGGGATGAACGCCTCCAGCCGGTACCCGCCCCTCACCCGGCCGCCGCGGAACAGCACGTCCCCGAGGTTCGCCGCCGGGGCGTCCTGCTGCGCCCGGTTGATCTTCGCCTGGGTCACCACCGGCTCGTCCTTGTCAGTTCCGCCGCCGGCCGCCAGCAGCAGGAAGTGGTGGCAGAACCGGCTCGCCCGGTGGCCCGCCCGGGCGTCCCGGGTGTCGACGAACAGCCACAGCCCGTCCGCCCCCTTCGGCTTGTCGGCGTCCCCGACCGGCGGCTGCTCCTTCCCCTTCACCTCGCACTGGACGGCGAGGCCGAAGTCGTTCCACGCGAGGCGGACGTCGGCGAAGTTCTTCGCGCCGTCGAGGGCGGCGAAGTTGTCGAGCCGGGCGGCGTCGGGCAGGTCCACGAGGTGATCGTCCTCGTCCGGGTCGCGCGGCACGTCCTTGACGAACGGGCACGGGTGGGCGAGGCGGACGAGGAACCGGTTCGGGACGATCGGGGGCATCGGGACTCCTTCCGGGGGGCGCAGTTCGCCGCGGAACGCCTGGGATTTACGGCATTTATAGCGAATTTCTCGGGGAATAACCCCGCTCCCGGCGCGTCCTGGCTTATGTCCGGGGGCGGACGTAGCCGCTCGTGGCGGCGCGCTTCCCGGACTCGGCTGGGTGAGTCCATCCGCAGGTCGGACGACGCGGGCATGCACGACGTCAGTCCGCAAGGAGACGATACCGGCTGTCGCCCGTGGGCGCCTCTCAATATCGCGAGGGTTTCACCGTGAAGACCGAGCAGCAGGGGACGGTGGTGGCCGTGTTCCCGACCCGGGAGCGGGCGGAGCAGGCGGTGGCGGAGCTGGTCCGGGCCGGGTTCCGGACCGACCAGGTCGGGCTGGTGGCCAAGGACGCCGGCGGGAAGACCGTCCGCACGGACGCGGCCGGCGGGACGAACGCGGCCGAGGGGGCGGCGATCGGGGCGGCGGCCGGGGCCGGGATCGGCGGGCTGGTCGGCCTCGGGGTGCTGACCGGGGTGATCCCGGTGCTCGGGCCGGTCATGGCACTGGGCACCCTCGGCACCATCCTGGCGAACGCCGCCGGCGGGGCGGCCCTGGCCGGGCTGGCCGGGGCCCTGGTCGGGTGGGGGATCCCGGAGGAGGACGCGAAGTACTACGAGGGCGAGGTCCAGGCCGGGCGGTACCTGGTGACCGTGGCCGCGGCCGGGCGGGCGGACGAAGCCCGGCGCATCCTCCACGGGCACGCCGGGTACGACCGGGCGTCCGCCACCCGGACGACCACGGCCGCCGCGGGCGGGGCCGGGCAGACGGTCCAGCTCAAGGAGGAGCACCTGCGGGCCTCGAAGGAGGCGGTGAAGACGGGCGACGTGACGGTCCGCAAGGAGGTGCACACCGAGCACCAGCAGGTCACCGTCCCGGTCGAGCGGGAGGAGGTGGTGATCGAGCGCCGCCCGGCGTCCGGGCCGGCGGCCGGGGAGATCAAGGCGGAGGAGATCCGCATCCCGGTGAAGGAGGAGAAGGTGCACGTGTCGAAGGAGGCCGTGGTGAAGGAGGAGGTGTCGGTCGGGAAGCGGAAGGTGACCGAGACCGAGACGGTGGCCGGGGAGGTGAAGAAGGAGGAGTTGAAGGTCGAGACGGAGGGCGACGTCAAGGTCCGGAAGGGCGACGCCGGGAAGAAGTGATGACCCGCCCCCGGGCGCCCGGTCCCGCCCTCCCCGGGCCGGAACGAAGACCCGGCCGCGGGCGCCGTCTACCGGCGCCCGCGGCCGACTCATTTTACCGTGCCCGCGACCGGCGTCCGGCTTCGGCCGGGCGGGCCTGATGATTTCCCCTATTTTGCCGATACTACCTCCTCCCGATCGGGTTTCATGTGATAAGTAAGATTTCGGCTCGGTACTCAGGCGGACTCTCGCCCCCGCCGCCGGACCGAAAGGACGAGAGGAGCCAACAGTGATCCGGCACACGGTTCGTGCCTGCCTGGCCGCGGCCGCCCTGATCGGGGCGGACTCGGCGGCCCGGGCGGGGATGATCTCCGGCGGCCCGACCACCCCGAACGAGTCCGGGCTCGGGAGCTTCACCGGGTCGATCACGGTGGCCCCCAACGGGGCCAACGCCGCGACCCTGACCATCGTCGTGACGAACACCAGCCCGGCGGCCAACGGCGGGTTCCTGACGGCGGTCGCGTTCAACAACCCGGGGGCGGTCACCGGGGCGATGCTGACGAGCACGACCGACCCGGACTTCGCCCTCGAGTTCGGCTCGGACAGCGTGAACGGCATGCCGTTCGGGCAGTTCGACTTCGGGATCTCAACCGGCGGCAGCTTCCAGGGCGGCGGGCCGCCGCAGGCCGGCCTCGCGGTCGGGGCGAGCGCGACGTTCGTGGTCGCCCTGACCGGGACCGGGGTCGGGTCCCTGACCGACCTCAGCTTCCAGTCGGCGCTCAGCACCGGCGCCGGGGGGGGCGGCCCGCAGTTCTTCGTCGCCCGGTTCCGCGGGTTCAACGACGGGGGCAGCGACAAGGTGGCGGCGGTGCCCGGGTCGGCCCCGCCGCCGGTGGTGCCGGAGCCGGCGAGCGCCGTGCTGGCGCTGGCCGGGGTCGGGCTGGCCGCCGGTGTCCGCCGCCTCCGCCGCGGCCCGGCGGTGGCGTGACCGCATGACGGTGCTGTTCGTGTACGGCACGCTGCGGCGCGGGCACCGCAACCACGCCCGGCTCGCCGGCCAGCAGTTCCTGGGGGACGCGGCCACCGCCCCGCGGTACCGCGTCCTCGACCTCGGCCCGTACCCCGGCCTCGTCCCCGACGGCGCGGCCGGGGTCGTCGTTTCCGGCGAGCTGTGGGCGGTGTCGGACGGCTGCCTCGCCGACCTGGACGAGTTCGAGGGGGTGCCGGACCTGTTCGACCGCCGCCCGGTCGAGGTCGCCGGCCGCGACGACTTGGTCTACGCGTACTTCTGGAACGGTCTTGTGGCACAGGTCTCCGACCTGTGAATGCCATTCACAGGTCGGAGACCTGTGCCACAAACCTCGTCACAGCCCCAGCACGTCCTCCATCGTGTACCGCCCGGCCGGGCGGTTCGCCAGGAACTTCGCGGCCAGGAGCGCCCCGCGGGCGTAGCTGTCCCGGCTGTGCCCCTTGTGCACCAACTCCAGCGTCTCGCCGAGCGTCGTGAAGACGATCGCGTGCTCGCCGACGTTGTCCCCGCCGCGGACGGCGTGGATCCCGATCTCGTCGGGTGTTCGCTCGCCCACCAGCCCCTCCCGGCCGTGGACGAACCGCCCGCCCTGCACCTCGCGGATGATCTCCGCGAACCGGACCGCGGTGCCGCTCGGCGAGTCCTTCTTGAACCGGTGGTGCCGCTCCACGATCTCGGCGTCGAACCCCTTGCCCTTGAGCGCCTCGGCCGCCAGCCGGGTGAGCTTGAACAGCAGGTTGACGACGAGGCTGAGGTTCGGGGCGAAGAGGACGGCGGTGTGGTGGGCGGCGGCCTCGACCTCGGCCCGCTGGGCGGCGGTGTGCCCGGTGGTGGCGACGACGACCGGGAGTTGCCGGGCGACGCAGACCGGGAGGACGGCCATCGTCCCTTCCGGGGCGGAGAAGTCGATGACGCAGTCGGGCTTGACCGCGAGCGGGAGTTCGGCGGCGATCGGGACGCCGAGGGGGCCGACCCCGGCGACCTCCCCGGCGTCGCGGCCGAGGGCCGGGCTGCCCGGGGTGTCGAGGGCGGCGATCAGTTGCAGGGCGGGGTCGTCCTTCGCCAGCGCGACGATCCGCTGGCCCATCCGCCCGCCGGCCCCGTTCACCGCGACGTGGGTCTTCATCACTCCTCCTCGCCGCCCGGCACCGCGGTCGGGCGTTCGAGCGGGTCGACGGTCACGATGTGGAACAGGTCGGCGTGGGCGGACCGGTCGTACACCGTGTCGGCCGGGTCGAGTGTTAGCCCGATCACGGCCTCCCGTCGGCCGACCATGATCAGGTCGGGGTGGTAGACGTCGAACGTCCGCCCGGTGGTCAGGGTGATCCGGAACGGGACGAACGGCTGCCGCCGGACGTGTTCCAGAAGGTCTTCGCGGGTCATCGGGCGCCTCCGCCGCCAGTGTATCACGCGTACAGCTCGATCGCCTTGACGATCTCGGCCAGGTCGTTCGGCACCTGCACCGCCCGGTTCGCGAACGACGCCCGCCGCACCCCGCGCTTGCCCAGCTTCGCCTCGAACACCGCCGGGTCCGCCGCGTGGTACGCGACCGTCGCGTCCGGGTCCTTCAGCACGTGCCCGGTCAGCACGCAGGCCACCGTCTCGTCCTTGTCGATGACGCCCTCCTTCACCAGCTTCAAGAGCCCGGCCACCGCCGCCGCGCTCGCCGGCTCGCACCCCAGCCCGCCCGCCCCGACCTTCGCCTTCGCGTCCAGGATCTCCCCGTCCGTCGCCTCCCGCACCACCCCGCCGCACCGCTCCAGCGCCCGCAGCGCCTTCGGCAGGTTCACCGGCCGGTTGATCTCGATCGCACTCGCCAGCGTGTCCGCCCGGCCGCCGGCCGCGTCCATCGCGGTCATGAACGCCGACAGCTTCGGCCGGTCCACCGCCCCGCCGTTCCACCGCAGCCCGTGCCGCCCGTGCAGCTGGTGGAACGTGTTCGCCCCGGCCGCGTTCACCACCGCCAGCCGCGGCGCTCGATCGATCAGCCCCAACTCCTGGAGTTCGATGAACGCCTTCCCGAAGCTCGACACGTTCCCCAGGTTCCCGCCCGGCACCACCACCCAGTCCGGGACGCGCCACCGCAGCGCCTCCAGGACCCGGAGCATGATCGTCTTCTGGCCCTCCAGGCGGAACGGGTTGACGCTGTTCACCAGGTAGATGCCGAGCCGCCGGCTCACGTCCTGCACCTGCCGCAGGGCGTCGTCGAAGTCGCCGGCGATCTGCACCGTCAGCGCCCCGTGCTCCAGCGCCTGCGACAGCTTCCCGTAGCTGATCTTGCCCGACCCGATGAAGATGACGGCCCGCAGCGGCGGGTCCCCGCCGCCGGCGGCGCAGTAGACGGCGAGGCTGGCCGAGGTGTTGCCGGTGCTGGCGCAGGCGGCCCGGCGGGCGCCGGTCAGCCGGGCGTGGGTGAACGCCGCCGTCATCCCGTTGTCCTTGAAGCTCCCGCTCGGGTTCATCCCCTCGTACTGGAGGTACACCCGGCCCGGGCTCATCCCGCAGTACGCGGCGACGGCGTCCGCCCGCTGGCAGAGCGTCTGGCCCTCGCCGATGGTGACGATCTTGGGGTCGGGGGCGAACGGGAACAGCTCGCGGAACCGCCAGACGCCGGAGAAGTCGAGCGGGTCGGACCGGTTCGCCCACTTCGTCTCGAAGTGGGCCAGCGACTTCGGGACCGGGAGCCGGTCCCAGTCGTAGGCGACGTCGAGCAGCCCGCCGCACCGCGGGCACTGGAACGCGGTGTCGGCGAGATCGACGGTCGCCCGGCACGCCGGGTCGATGCACCGCTGGAACGCGAGGTCGGCCATGCCGGGTGTTGTAGCGGAACCCGACGACCCCGTTTAGCCGCGACGCGGAGTCCTCGGAGCGGAGCGCGAGGTACCCGCCCGCGCTCCGCTCCGAGGACTCCGCGTCGCGGCTAAACGTCGTGGAGTCACTTCGCCCCGAGCGCCTCCCGCACCTTCGCCGGGTCGCGGAGGCGCGGCAGGTCGGCGGCCGGGACCGGGGCGGCCGGGCGGCGGAGCCCGAACCACGTCTCGGCCGTCGCGTCCCGGAACCGCAGCACCCGCTCGCCGCCCGGCGTCGCCGCGAAGTGGCCGGCCGGGGTGAACGCCACCCAGTCCTTCGGCGGGTCGGTCGGGAGCGCCCCGGGCACCGCGTACAGGGTCGCCCGAAGCGCCCCCGTCTCGACGTCCCACACCCGGACGGCGTGGCTCAGCCCGCCGGTGTACAACAGCCTGCCGTCCGGCGAAAAGGCGGCGCAGCCGGTGTGCGGGTCCACCTCCCACGACCGCCACGCCGGCACCTTGCCGCCGTCGAGCACCGGGCCGAGGTGCCGGTCCGGCTTGTCCGTCAGCTCCGGCGCCCCGTCGGCGGTCAGCCGCAGGAGCATCAGCCGGGACCCGTCGCGGGAGCCGCCGGTGACGACCGCCAGCCGCCGCCCGTCGGCCGACACGGCCGGGTCGGACACGTGGTCCCAGAACTCGCCGAGGCCCCAGTCCTTCTTCTCGGTCCGCAGGGACAGGACGTAGCTCTGCCGCCGCTTCGCGGTCGGGGAGGCGACGACCACCCCCTTCCCGCCCGGCAGCGGGGCGACCTTGCCGCCCCACCCGTTCCGGCCGTCCGGGTCGGCCGCCCCCCACCCGGCCGCCTTCTTCCCGGCCGCCAGGTCCCACTCGGCGTACCCGGCCGCGGTCAGGGTGGCGAGCCGCCGGGAGTCCGGGGTGAAGGCGAGGCCGACCACGGCGGCGCCCGGGTCGAGCGGCCCCCCGGCCGGCTTGCCGGTGTCCGCGTCCCACACCCGCACCGCCCCCTTCTCGCCCCCGGCCGGGGCGTGCGCGACCCGCGCCCCGTCCGGCGACACCGCCGCCCACCCCGCCCGCCCGGCCGGCAGGTCGAAGGCCTGCCGCCGGTTCCCCGCGGGCACGTCCCGCACCTCCACCTTGGCGGCCCCGTACCGGCTCCCGGCCAGCACCACGACCCGCTTCCCGTCGGGGGTCGGCTGGGCCCGCCAGACGCCGTCGCCGCCCGGGATCACCGCCCGCAGCTCCGGCTTCGCCAGGTCCCACACGTACACCCACCCGGCCGCCGGCTCGAGCCGGCGGTCGGAGTACCGGCCGGCCGCGACGCCGACGAACAACAGCTTCCCGCCGTCGGCCGACGCGATCGAGGTGACCTGCTGGGTGTCGGTCCGGAGCGAGCGGACCGGCTCGCCGGTGGCGGTGTCGTACACCGTCCCCCAGGCGTGGGTGCTGAGCACCGCCCGCTTCCCGTCCGGGGTCAGGAACGCCCCGAAGTAATTCACCCCGCCGTTGTCGGCCCGCAGGGCGACCGGCTTCTCCCCGGCCCGGGTGACCACGAAGCCGCCGTCGTCGGCCCGGGTTAGCGTCACCGCCCCGTCCGGGGTGGTGGCCGACAGCGGGGCGTCGGGCGGGGCGTCGGCGGTGGCGACCCGCTTCCCGGTCGCCACGTCCCAGGTGTCGAGCCGGGGCTTGAAGGCCCCGTCCCGGCCGACCGGCGGGTGGTCGAGGGTGACGAGCTTGGTGCCGTCCGGGGAGAACCCGCGGACCCGGACGGTGCCGTTGAACCCGCGCAGCTCGCGGACCGCCCGCCCGCCGCGGACGTCGAGGAGGCGGACGTGGTGCGGCCCGGCGTGCGGCCCGAGGGCGACCGCGACCGTCTTCCCGTCCGGGGCGAACTTCGCCGAGGTGACGACGTCGGCCGTCCCGAGCGGGAGGTCGTCGACGACCGCCCCGGTCTCGACGTCGCGGAGGCGGAGGTACTGGTCGTACTGTTCGAGCTGCATCCCGGTGAGGGCGGTCTTGCCGTCGGGCGACAGGTCGAACACCTGGCGGGGGGAGTGGGTGGGGCGGGCGACCGCCGGCACCTCCGGGGTGAGCGGGGCGGGGTCGGCGGCCGGCAGCGCGGCGAGGAGCAGGGCGGCGGTCATCGGACACCTCCGGTCAGTGCTTCGCGGACCTTCGCCGGGTCGGGGTCGTTCTTCCCCTTGCCCAGCACCTTCTCCAGGTCCGCCTTCGCGACGAACGCCCCGCCCGGGGTCGTGATCGACCAGGCCGGCAGCCCCTCCGCGGGGGCCGGGTACGCGAACAGGGTGGCGGTCGGGGTCAGCTTCCCGGCGTCCCAGGCCCGGACCCCGTGCCGGCCGGCGGTGAAGATCCGCTTCCCGTCCGCGGAGAACGCGACCGCCGCCGGCAGCTCCCCGCCGGCCCGGGTGTCCTCCCCGGCGGCCCACCCCCGCCACGCCGGCACCTGCTTGTCCTGCCACCCGAAGTACGGCGGCTTCTCGTTCTTGCCCGGGTCGGCCAGCTCCGGCCGGGCGTCCGCGTCGAGCCGGAGGGCGACGGTCCGCGCCTCGGAGTTCGAGCCGCCGGAGACCACCACCAGCCGGCCGTCCGGGGAGACGACCGGGGGCGAGGCGTAGTCCCAGAACTCGCCGAGGAACCACGCCTTCTTCTCGGTCAGGAGGCGGACCGTGTAGCTCTGCCGCCGCTTCCCGGTCGCCGCGACGGTGACCACCCCCTTGCCGCCGGGCAGGACGGCGAGGGCCGCGTACCGGCTCTCCATGAACAGCCGGGGGGCCGGGTCGGGCTTCCACCCGGCCGCCTTCTTCCCGGTGGCGAGGTCGAACTCGGCGTACGCGTCCTCCGACAGCACGGCCAGCCGCTTCCCGTCCGGGGTGAACTCGACCGCCCCGGGCACCCCGCCGGCCGCCTTCTCCACCTCCTCCGCCGGCTTCCCGGTGGCGGCGTCCCACACCCGGACCGCCGCCTTCTCGTCCCGCACCGCCCGGGCTGCCACCCACGCCCCGTCCGGGGAGACGGCCGCGGCCGCCCCGTCGCGCCCGCCCGGCAGGTCGAGCGCCCGCACCCGCTTCCCCTCCGCCACGTCCCACACCTCGGCCCGGGTCACCCGGGCCGGGTACCAGGAGCCCGGCCCGCCGTCCCCGGCGAGGACGACGAACCGCTTCCCGTCGGCCGTCGGGCGGACCACCTGCACCCCGGCCCCGACGTCCCGGACGACGGCGACCAGCGCCGGCTTGGTGAGGTCCCAGACGCACACCTCGGCCGACGTCCGGGCGGCCGGCGGGTCGCCGCCGCGGGCGACGAACAGGAGCCGGCCGTCGGAGGTCGGGGCGACCGACACGACGTCCGGGCCGGGGCCGGCCGCCGGGGTCAGGGCGAGGAGCAGCGTCGGGAGCATGAGGCACCTCCGGGGTCCGGGCACCCCGATGGTACCGGGGCGGGCCCGGGCGGTGGGTAACGGGGTGGTAACGGGCCGGGGTGTGGTATAAGGGGGTGACCGCCCGCGCCGCCGAGGTGTCCCGTGCCGCAACACCTGCTCTCCCTCACCGGCGGGCCGAGCGTCCTGATCGACAAGCCGATCCTGCTGTTCGGCCGGCACCCGGACTGCGACGTGCAGCTGCGGTCGAAGAAGGTGTCCCGGCGGCACTGCGTGGTCGCCCTGGTGAACGACGTCTTGGTGGTCCGGGACCTGGCGAGCACCAACGGGGTGAAGGTGAACGGCCGGCGGGTGGCGGAGGGGCCGCTGCGGCCGGGGGACGAGCTGCAGGTCGGGATCTTCCGGTACCAGGTGTGCGGGGACCCGCTCGGGCGGTCCCGGGACCGCCCGCCGGCCGACGCCTACCCGCCGGTCCCGCCGGAGGGCGAACCCGGGGCGTGAGCGACGGGGTGGTTTGCAGTCGCCACCCCGTCGCTCACGCCCCGGGTTCGCCCCCGTCACTCCCGGAACACCACGTCCAGCCCGGCGGCCCCGTCCGGGACCGTCTCCCGGGCCGCCGCCCGGCCGCCGCCCGCCCAGGTGAAGGTCGGCCCGAGCCGGGCGTACAGGTACGTCTTCGCCGGCAACTTCACCGCCTGCCCCTCGATCGTCAGGCTCAGGTCCGCCGCGGTGTGGTTGTAGAACCCGACCGTCCGGTACCCCGGCCCGGTCACCCCCGGCCCGGCCGCCACCGACACGGTCACCGCCGGCCCCGCGGCCAGCGGGCTGGACCGGGCCGTCGTGTTCTTCACCGGGGTGTCCGGCGGCAGGGTAAGCGACGGCATCGCGTCCGTTTTTCGCGGGTCCGGGAACGCCGGCGGGACCGGGACCGGGGGCGGCGGGATGAGCGCGTCCGACGGCGGCGGGGCCGGGGTCGGGATGGCGGGCGTCTTCGGGCCGGGGTCGGGGTCGCGGGTGACCGTCGGGGCCGGGATCGGGCGGAACTCCGGCGCCACCGGCACCTCGAGCTTCGGCATCGCCCCCGGCTCCTTCGCGGCCGGCGGGTCCTTCGGCGGGGCGACCGGGTCGGCCTTCCGGGTCGGGGCGGGCGGGGTCGGCGCCGGGGCGGCCGCCGTCCCGCCGGCCGGGCGGACTGCTTCGACCACCGGCGGGCGGGTCGGGGCGGCGGGCGGGATCGGCGGCGGGGCCGGGGCCGGGGTCGGGACGGCCGCGGCCGGCTCGATCCGCGGGGCGGCCGGGACGTACACCGGCGCCGCGGGCGGGACGTACACCGGCGGGGAGACGTACACCGGGGCGGGCAGCGGGTACGCCGGCTCGGCGTACATCACCACCGGCCGCCGCCACCCCCACCCGGGTCGGCAGGCGGTCGCCCAGTCGGGCAGTGCGGCAACCCCCAACACCGCGACCCAGCACAGGTGGCGCGTCATGGCGGAATCCTTTCCGGAGCGCTGTGAGTTCCCCCGCCCGGGTTGTAACTTTTTCATCGCCGGCGGTTCAAGCCGGATTCCACGGGGGTGCCACATGCGCCGGTCACTCGCGGTCGCGGTCGTGCTCCTCGCCCCCTCCGCCGCGGCCGCCCAGTCGGAGCGGTACGAGCTCGGCCGCCGGCTCAAGGCGTTCGAGGCGGCGTGGGAGAAGCACGAGGGCGAGGCCGCCCGGGCCCGCGCCCTCGCCGACCTGCCGAAGCTCACCACCCAGTTCTTCTCCCTCCAGTTCGGGGAGGCCGCCCGCACCCTCGACCTCGCAACCGCCGCCCTCGCCTCCGACGCCCCGCCGTCCGCCGGCCGGCAGTGGGTGTGGAGCTTGTCGGCGGTCCCCGAGGCCCGGGTTGTGGACGGCGCGGCGAAGGAGCTGGCCGTCACCGTCCGGCCGTTCTACCCGGTGAAGGGCGACCCGCCGAAGGGCCTCGAACTCCAGCTCTGGTTCACCGACGCCGACCTGGTGAAGGTGAAGCCCGAGAAGTTCCCGGTGACGGTCAAGGTGCCGCTCCCGCCGCTCGGCGACGCCCGCGGCCTCGACCGCAAGCTGTACTTCCTCGCCGACGGGGCGAAGGAGCTGCGGCCGGTCGCGGTCGGGGTGTCGCAGGTCGCCGACCTGAAGGCCCGGGTGGCGGCGCTGGCGAAGGCGGCCGACGGGTGGAAGGTCCTGGAGACGGTCGAGCAGGCGACGGTCCGGGACCGCGCCCGGCTGCTCGCCTCCGTCCTCGACGGCACCGTCCCGGACACCGATGTGCCGGCCGCCGGGCTCCTGGCGAACGCCGAGGCGATGCTCGACGGCAAGCCGTTCTTCACCGCCGCGAAGTCCGGTCAGTTCTGGCTGTCGGTGCCGCTGGGGGGCACGAAGACCGTGGCGTGCCGGGTGCTCGTGCCGCGCGGGCTGGACCCGAAGAAGCCGGTGCCGGTGGTGTTCGCCCTGCACGGGGCCGGGGCGAACCCGGACCTGGTGTTCGAGGGGTACGGGGCGGGCCGGGCGGTGAAGGAGTGCGAGGACCGCGGGTGGGTGCTGGTCGCCCCGGCGAGTGGGCTGGGGTTCGGCACGGCCCCGCCGGTGCTGACGATCTTCGAGAAGCTGGCGGAGCGGTACCCGCTGGACCCGAAGCGGGTGTTCCTGGTCGGGCACTCGATGGGGGCGATGCAGGCGCTGGGGCTGGCCGGGGCGAACCCGGGGAAGTTCGCGGCGGTGGCGGCGCTCGGCGGCGGGGGCCGGGCGACCCCGAAGGAGGCGTTCGCGGACCTGCCGGTGTTCGTCGGGGTCGGGGAGAAGGACGGGCTGGCGCTGGCCGGGGCGCGGGCGCTGAACAAGGCGCTGGCCGGCGGCGGGGCGAAGGCCGCGACGTACAAGGAGTACCCGGGGGTCGAGCACCTGGTGATCGTCCGGGAGGCGCTGCCGGACGCGTTCGCGGCGTTCGACCGGGCTGCCGGGAAGTGACCGGCCGCGGATTCCGTACCCTGTCACCTGGTGGCGGGAACGTCGGACCACTTTCGAGGGGGCGCGATGCGCACGCTGTTCGGGGTCGGCATGGCGGCGGCGCTGGCGGTGGCCGCGGGCGGGCAGGAGAAGAAGCCGGACGCGAAGGCCGAGAAGCTCGACGGGACGTACCTGATCGTCGGGTTCGAGCAAGGCGGGGTGGAGTTGCCGGAAGAGGTTCTCAAGGCGTCACCGGAGGCGTCCCGGACGGTGAAGATCGCCGTCGACAAGATGACCTTCATGACAAAGGATGGGAAGGAAAAAACGATCACCGTCAAGTTCGACCCGACGAAGTCGCCGAAGCAGCTCACGTCGACCGAGACGAAAGACGGGAAGCTCGAGACCGGCGTCGGCATCTACAAGTTGGAGGGCGACACCCTGACCGTCTGTGTGGCCGAGTCGGACAAGGAGGCGGACCGGCCGAAGGGGTTCAAGAGCGACAAGGGTTCGAAGACCATGGTCCTGATGCTACGGCGGCAGAAGGACAAGTGACGGCCGTGTCGGGAAACGGCCCACAGGCGTGGCCCGGGTCCGGCGGTTCCTTACCCTGTACACCTGGTGTCGGGACCGACGAACCTCTCCGAGGGGGACGTGATGCGCGCGCTGTTCGCGGTCGGGCTGGTGGTGGCGGTGGCGGCCGCCGTCGGGGCCCAGGACAAGGCCGAGAAGCTGGACGGGTCGTGGCTGATCGTCGGGATGGAGAAGGCCGGGCAGAAGCTGCCGGACGACTTCTTCAAGAACGCCCCGGAGAAGGAGCGGACGGTCAAGATCGCCGGGGACAAGCTGACCGCCATGAAGAAGGACGGGAAGGAGGACTCGTTGACCGTCAAGTTCGACCCCTCCAAGACCCCGAAGCAGGTGACCACGACCGAGGCCAAGCCGGGCGGGAAGGCCGAGACCAGCGTCGGGATCTACAAGCTGGACGGGGACACCCTGACCATCTGCGCGGTCGAGTCGGAGAAGGAGGCGGACCGGCCGAAGGAGTTCAAGACGGCCAAGGACTCGAACGCGATGATCCTGGTGCTGAAGCGGCTGAAGGACAAGTGACGGGGGGCGTCCGAGCCCGAGCCCGAGCGAGGGTGTACCTCAACCCTCGCTCGGGCTCGGACCGGGGCGCTACACCGTCCCCGCCCGCGCCGTAGACTGGCCCCGGCGCCCTGTTCGCACCCGAGACGGAAGGTGTCCCATGAAGCGGTTCGCGGCGGCCGGCGGGCTGATGGCGGTGGCCCTGGTCGGGGTCACCCTGGCGGACGAGAAGGCCCTCAAGGAGCTGGAGGGGACGTACGCCGTCACCGCCCTGGAGAAGGGCGGGAAGCCGGCCCCGAAGGAGGTCAGCGACGACCTGAAGGTGACGATCAAGGGGGACGAGTTCGTCCTCAAGATCGGGCCGGACGAGAAGAAGGCGAAGATCAAGGTGGACCCCGCCAAGACCCCGGCCACCATCGACATCACCCCGGTCGACGGCCCCGAGAAGGGCAAGACGTTCCCCGGCATCTACAAGCTCGACAAGGGCGAGCTCACCCTGGTGTTCACCGAGGGCGACAAGCCGGAGCGGCCGAAGGAGCTGAAGTCCGACGGCGAGGCCATGCTGATGAAGCTCAAGAAGGACGAGAAGAAGTAGCGGCGACCGTTTAGCCGCGACCCGAAGGGGAGCGCGGGCGGCGCCGCGCTCCGCTCCGAGGCCTCCGCGTCGCGGCTAAACGGGGCCGTCACCGCGCCACCACCCCGTCCCGGATGTGCCGCAGCGCCCGGTACAGCAGGGTGTAGTGGGCCCCGGCGGTGAGGGTGTTCACCTCGTGCTGGTTCAGGCACGCGGCCAGCAGGTACAGCCCGCCGTGCCCGGCCCCGGGGGCCGGCTCCTCCAGCATCCGCAGGAACACCGCCCCGTAGGTCAGGTCGAAGCTCACCGCCACGCACGTCCCCTGCCCGGCGGCCGCCGTCGCGGCGTCGAACCCGTCCCACTGGTCCAGCAGCCCGCCGGCCAGCGCCACCCACGTCCGCACCTGGTCGGCGGCCGCCGGGGCGGCCGCCGGGTCGGGGCGCGGGATGCGGGCCAGCCCCCGGGCGACGTCCGCCGGGGCGGCCGCCTGGGCGACCGGGACCAGGTCCGCCCCGCGCCGCTCCAGGACCGCGGCGAAGTCCAGCCCGCCCCGCCACCGGACGTAGTGCCGCAGCGCCCGGGCGTACTCCCGGTTCAGGTCCCGGGGGTTGGCGGAGAAGGTGAGCGGGTCGCGCGGGAGGAACCACCAGCACCACAGGTACAGGAGCAGGACGGCGAGGGCGAAGATCGCCAGCCCGACCCCGACCACCACCTCCGGCACCGCCCGCTCCTGGGTGGCCAGCTTCCGCAGCAGGTCGGCGTGGCCCTCGTGGTACTTCCACGCCGCCCGGGTGACCAGCCCGTACCCGGCGGTCAGGAGGGTCAGGGCGAACCACGGCAGGTACCGCCGCCCCGGGTTGATCCACTCGACCAGCGGCCGCCCGCTGGCGAACGACACCAGCACGTTGAACGTGTACGACACCAGGGCGACCCAGGCGAACGCCTCGAAGAACTCGTTCATGGTCGGGCCCGTTCGGGGTGTCGCGGCCGCCGGTCGCACCGGGGTCATGGTACGGGCGCGCGGGGCGGCCGGGCGGTTCGCGCCGGGCGGCTTGCAACCGCCGGGCGGGGGCGGATAATCTCAGGGGGTCGCCCCCCGCCCCGCGAGGGCCGGCAATGGCCGGTCGGTACCGCTGCTCGCTCGGCCACGCCTGGGACCCGCCCGCCGGGGCGGACCCGGCCGCGTGCCCGGTCTGCGGGAGCACCGTCCTGGCCCGCGACGACCCCACCGCCGTCCGGGCCGCCCGCCCCGGGCCGGCGTTCGTCGTCGCCCCCGCCGACCCCGCCCCCGACCCCAAGGGCCGGACCGTCGCCTACGACCCGCCGGCCGACCCGCCCCCCCCCGGCGACCCCGGGGCCACCACGTTCGACCACGGCAGCATCGTCCCGTTCTTCACCGGCCCCGAGTTCGGCGGCACCATCCCGCAGGGCCCGTCCCCGTCGGGCGAGGCGGCCCGGCTGTCCGGCCCGGGCGGCCCGCCCGGGTACGAGATCCTGTCCGAGGTCGGGCGCGGCGGGATGGGGGTGGTGTACAAGGCCCGGCAGGTGAGCCTGAACCGCCCGGTCGCGCTGAAGATGATCCTGGCCGGGGCCCACGCCGGGCCGGCCGAGCGCGACCGGTTCCGCCGCGAGGCCGAGGCGGTCGCCGCCCTGCAGAACTCGAACATCGTCCAGATCTTCGACGTCGGGGAGGCGGACGGGCAGCTGTACCTGGCCCTGGAGTACGTCGACGGCGGGAGCCTGGCCCAGCAGCTCAAGGGGGTGCCGTGGCCGGCCCGGGAGGCGGCCGAATTGGTCGAGTTGCTCGCCCGGACCGTCCACTACGCCCACACCCGCGGGGTCGTCCACCGCGACCTGAAGCCGGGGAACGTGCTGCTGGCGAGCGGGGGGCGTGAGCCCCCTGAGTCCGGCGGATCGGGGAACTCACGCCCCCCGCTCGCCCGGCAGCCGAAGATCACCGACTTCGGGCTGGCGAAGCGGCTCGGGGACACCGACAACCCGGCCGGGACGAAGTCCGGGGCGGTGATGGGCACCCCGAGCTACATCGCCCCCGAGCAGGCGGCCGGCAAGAGCCGGGACGTCGGCCCGGCGGCCGACGTGTACGCCCTCGGGGCGATCCTGTACGAGCTGCTCACCGGCCGCCCGCCGTTCCTCGGCGAGTCCCCGCTCGACACCGTCCTGCAGGTGCTGAGCGACGACCCGGTCCCGCCGAAGCGGCTCCGCCCGGCCGTCCCGCGGGACCTGGAGACGGTCTGCCTGAAGTGCCTGAACAAGGCCCCCGGGAGCCGGTACGACTCGGCCGAGGAGCTGGCCGACGACCTGCGGCGGTTCCTGGCCGGGGAGCCGATCCTGGCCCGCCCGCTGTCGGCCTGGGGGCGCGGGGCGAAGTGGGCCCGCCGGCACCCGTCGCTGGCGGTCCTGGCCGGGGCCACCCTGGCCGCCGCGGTCGCGGTGGTGTCCGTCCTGTCGGTCTCCTACGCCCGGGTCCGGGACGCGGTCGCGGACAAGGAGGTGGAGGCGGCGGCGGCCCGGCACGCCCGCGAGGAGGAGGCGCGGGAGCGGGAGGTCGCGGAGCGGCTGGCGGCGGAGAACGCCGAGGCCCGGCGGCGGGCGGACGAGCAGAACGCGGAGCTGAAGCGGGAGGTGGACCGGTCCCGGCGGGCGGCGTTCGCCCAGCGGCTCGGGCGGGTCGCCGCCGTGTGCGAGACCGACCCGCGGCGGGCCCTGGCGATGCTCGAGAACGAGGCCGACTGCCCGCCGGACCTGCGCGACTTCACCTGGGCGTACCTCCACCGGCTGTGCCGGCGGGAGGAGCGGGTGTACGCCGACCACGGGGCCGACGACCGGCTGTACGCCGCCGCCCACTCCCCGGCCGGGGGGCTGGCGGCGACCGCCGGGGAGGGCGGGGCGGTCCACGTGTGGGAGCCGCGGACCGGGCGGACCTGGGCGGTCCTGGTCGGCGGCGCCCGGCCGGTGGCGGCGGTGGCGTTCAGCCCGGACGGCGGGGCGGTGGCGGCGGCCGGGGCGGACGGGGCGGTCCGGCTGTGGGAGCTGCCGGCCGCGGTCGTGAGCGAGGACGCCCGGCGGGCCGCCTCCCGGCTCCCGGAGTTCCTGTCCGGGAGGCTGAAGCCGCTCCCGGTCGAGGCGGCGGTGACGGTCCCGGACGCCCACGGCCCGGGGGTGGAGCTGACCTGCCTGGCGTTCCACCCGGGCGGGCGGGCGCTGGTGACCGGGGGGGCGGACGGGTACCTGCGGTGGTGGGACCTGGGCGGGTGGCGGGCGTCGAAGGCGGACGCCGCGGCGGCCGGGGCGGCGGCCGCCGCGGGGGCCGTGCTGGCCCAGGGGCGCGAGGCCCCGGCCGGCCGCCCGGTGTGGCCGGCCCGGGAGCCGATCGAGGCCCACGTCGGGGCGGCGAACGAGACCGGGGTGCGGGCGGTGGCGTTCGCCGCGAGCGGGAAGGTGCTGGTGTCCGGCGGGGCGGACCGGGTCGCCCGGGTGTGGGCCGGGGACGGATCGAGCCTGGTCCGCACCCTGCCGCGGCACGCCGACGCGGTCCGGGCGGTGGCCGCCTCCCCGGACGGGCGGGTGGTGGCGACGGCCAACAACGGGCCGACCCCGGTCGTCCAGCTCACCTACACCGACCGCCCGCGGGAGACCCGCCGGCTGGTCGGGCACACCGCGGCGGTGTACGCCCTCGGGTTCAGCCCGGACGGGGAACTCTTGGCCAGCGCCGGGTACGACCGGACGGTCCGGCTGTGGGGGCCGGAGGACGGGCGGGACCGGGGGGTGCTGCACGGGCACGAGCAGGCGGTGACCGCGGTCGCGTTCGCCCCGGACCGGCGGACGGTGGTGTCGGCCGGGTACGACGGGACCGCCCGGGTGTGGCGGACCGCCCCGGTCACCCACGACGGGGCGGAGATGGCCGCCCCGGCCGGGGCGGCCGGCGGGGCGACGCTGGCGGCGGCCGCCGTGTCCGCCGGCGGGACGGCGTTCGTCGGCGGGGAGCGGGGGCAGGTGCGGGCTTACCGGTCGGACGTCCCGGCCCTGCCGACCCTCCCGGGCGGCGCCCCGGTCGAGGCCCCGTTCCGGGCCGACCCGGTGCTCTGGGGCCGGGTCCCGGGGACGGTGAAGGCGGCCGCCGCGACGGCCGACGGGCAGACGGTGGTGGCGGCGACGGAGGAGGGCGGGCTGTACGTCTGGCGGGTGCTCCGGCTGCCGTCCGGGCGGCCAGGGCTGGGGTCGCCGGTGCCCCGGTCGCCGGTCGCGGTCCGGGTGCCGCGGCCGGTGTACGCCCTGGCGGTGGACCCGTCCCCGGGCGGGCGGTGGCTGGCGACCCTGGACGCGGAGGGGGTGTCGGTGTGGGACCTCCGGGCCCTGCCCGGGGCCGGGCACCCGGACTCCCGCCCGGTCGCCCCGGAGGGGCCGGGGCCGGTCCACCCGGCGGCCGGGTCCGCCGCCCGGGACCTGGCGTTCTCCCCGGACGGGACCCGGCTGGCGGTCGGGGTCGGGAACGGGGTGAAGGTGATCGACCCGCGGACCCGGGCGGTGCTGGCGGACGTGCGGGCGGCGCACCGGGGGCTGGTCGAGGCGGTGGCGTTCGGGGGGAAGGGCGGGGAGGCGCTGGCGACGGCCGACCAGACCGGGCTGGTGCGGGTGTGGCGGGTCGGGCCGGGCGGCGGGCTGACCCCGGCGGCGGACCTGGTCGGGCACACCGCGGCGGTGTCGGCGCTGGCGTTCAGCCCGGACGGGCGGACCCTGGCGAGCGCCGGGTTCGACCGGGCGGTGGTGCTCTGGGACCCGGTGACCGGGCAGGAGCGGGCGGTGCTCTCCGGGCACGCCGACCGGGTGCTGCGGGCGCAGTTCACCCCGGACGCGTCGGCCCTGGTGACGGTCAGCCGGGACGGGGCGGTGAAGCGGTGGCGGGCGGCCGGGGCGGCGCCGGCCCAGGCCCGCAAGGGGTGACGCGGTGCGGCTGTACATGGCCGAGGTCGCGGCGGCGGACCCGGCGGCGTCGCTGCGGTGGTACCGGGACGTGCTCGGGCTGCCGGTGCTGCTGACCGACCCGGCGACCGGGTTCGCGCTCTTGGGCGGCGACGGCGGGCGGCTGGCGCTGAGGGCCGGGGCGCCGGCGCCCGGCGGGCTGGCGCTGCACGTCGAGGTGTCGTCGCTGGACGCCGAGTTGGCGCGGCTGGCGGGAGTGGGGGTGGTGCCGGACGGCCCGGTGAAGGCGAGCGCCGAGGGCTACCGGCGGGCGGTGGTGCGCGACCCCGACGGGTACGCGGTGGTGCTGTTCGAGTGGGTCCGGGCGTGACGGGGGAACCGATGTGGGCGTCGCGGACTGAGCCGCTGGCCGGCCGAACCGGGGTCGAGGTCGGGGTCGACCTCGACGGGGCGCCGGTGCCGTACTCCGAGGTGCTGGCCAGGTGGCAAACCGACGCCGGGTTCCGGGCCTTCTTCAACGACCTGCTCGCCGATGCCCCCTACTCCGCGTTCCGCTGGGAGACGCCGCCGATCACCGCGTCGACCGCGGGCCGGTCGTTCGAGTTCGTCCTGCTCGGTAGCCCCGACCTCGCCCGGAAGCCGGAGCCGGACGTCTTCGCCGAGCATTACGGACGCGGCACCGAGGGCGTCGTCACGTTCCCCAACCTGGGCGGGGACGCGGTGCTGGTCGTGCCGTGTCCGGCCGGCCCGGCGGCGGCGTACGGCCACCTCGCGGCGTTCGTCCGGGGTGCCCCGGAAGCCCAGCGGCACGCGCTTTGGGACGCGGTCGGCGCGGCGGTGACCCGCCGGCTCGGCGCGGCCCCGGTGTGGGTCAGCACGGCCGGGGCCGGGGTGTCGTGGCTCCACGTCCGGCTCGACGACCGCCCGAAGTACTACGGCCACGGCCCGTACCGCCGGGGGGCCGGGTAGGGCCGGCTGTGCCAGCCGCCCCTCGCGGCGCCGATCCGGCCGGCACAGCCGGCCCTACCCGGCCGGGGCCTTCCGCAGCACCACCCGCAGCACCGCCGCCCCGACAACCGCGCTGCACACCGACCCGACCAGCGTCCCGGTCTTCGCCGCCGCCAGCAGCTCCGGGTGTGCCCCCTCCGGGAACGCCAGCCCGGCCACGAACAGCGACATCGTGAACCCGATCCCGGCCAGGCACCCGCCGCCGAACAGCACCCACCAGCTCACCCCCTTCGGCAGCCGCGCCACCCCGAGCTTCACCGCCGCGAAGCTGAACAGCAGCACCCCGAGCGGCTTCCCCACGAACAGCCCGACCGCCGCCGCGACCGCCACCGGGCTCGCCACCGCCGCCGCCTCGACCTTCACCCCGGCGTTCGCCAGCGCGAACAGCGGCATGACGAGGAACCCGACCCACGGGTGCAGGGCGTGCTCCAGCCGCTCCAGCGGGGACACGCTCTCCCGGGCCGCGAACGCCACGAGCTCCAGGTCCTCGGCCGCCACGTCCTCCCCCGGGTCGGTCGCCAGCCGGGCCTGCAGGTCCGCCACCGACAGCCGCAGCGCGGCCCGCGACACCCACGCCCCGGCCGGGGTCATCAGCCCGAGCACCACCCCGGCGATCGTCGGGTGGACCCCGGACTTGTACGTCGCCAGCCACACCCCCGCCCCGACCGCCACGTACACCGGGACCGACCGCACCCCGGCCTCGGCCAGCATCGCCGTCAGGGCCAGCCCGCCGGCCGCGAGCAGCAGCATGAAGAACTGCAGGTCGCCGGCGTAGAACACGGCGATCACCACCACCGCCCCGATGTCGTCCACGATCGCCAGGGACAGCAGCAGGATCTTCAGCCCGAGCGGCACCCGCGGGCCGAGCAGCGACAGCAGCCCGACCACGAACGCGATGTCGGTGGCCATCGGCACGCCCCAGCCCCGCTCCCCGGGTCGGCCGGCCTGCAGGGCGAAGTACAGCCCGGCCGGGACCAGCATCCCGCCGAGCGCCGCGACCACCGGCAGGGCCGCCGTCCGCGGGTCGCGCAGCTCCCCGGCCACCAGCTCCCGCTTGATCTCCAGCCCGACCAGGAAGAAGAAGACCGTCATCAGCACGTCGTTGACGACGAAGTGCCCCAACTCCCCGCCGAGGGCGAACCCGCCGACCCGGAGGTGAACGGGGGTGTGCCAGAAGTGGTGGTAGGCGGCGGCGGCCGGGGAGTTGGCGAGGGCGAGGGCGGCGGCGGTGCAGGCGAGGAGGAACAGGCCGCTGGCCGACTCGACCCGGAGGAACCGGGCGAGCGGGCGGACGAGCCGGCGGATCGGGGCGCGCGGCAGGTGCCGGGCCGCGGCGGGGTCGGTGCGGTGGGCCATCCCGGTTCGGGGTACGCCCGGCGGTGGGCCGGGGCAACGAGGACCGCCCGGGTTTGTGGCACAGGTCTCCGACCTGTGGCGCCGTTCACAGGTCGGAGACCTGTGCCACAAGACCGGACTTGCACCACGCCCCCGGTCACGCTATTCCCCCCGGTCGGCGGGGCTTCACCTCCACCCACCCGGCACGGACGCGACGCATGGCACGCACCCTCACCCTGTTCCTCATCGCCCTCACGCTGGTCGGCTGCACCCGGCACGGCACCCGGGCGGCCGGCCCGTTCGCCAAGAAGGCCCCCCCCGACATGGCCCGCCCGGTCCCGCCCGGCCCGGCGGCGAACAACTCCCCGCTCGCCATCGCCGACGACAAGGTCGTCCCGGCCCGGGCCACCGCCCCGGCCGAGCCGGACAAGGCGGCCAAGAACCTCGCCGACCTGAAGGCCCAGCTGAAGGTCTCGGCCGACCGGTGGGCGACGGTCGCGGACTACGAGTCGGTGGTCACCCGCCGGGAGCTGAACCCGAAGGGGGAGACGACGAACGAGGTGGTGGTGTACCAGTTCCGCAAGGAGCCGATGGGGCTGTACACCAAGACGACCAGCGACGCCGGGAAGGGGCGGGAGGTGCTGTACTCCCCGGCGAAGCACGGGGACGTGATCCACGCCATCGTCGGCCAGGGGGACCACAAGCTGTTCAAGGCCGGGTCGAAGGCCCCGGCGTTCACCCCGGACGCCCCCATGGTCAAGGAGAAGGCCCGGTACAGCGTCCGGGAGGCCGGGTTCGGGTTCCACATCGCCCGGGTGACCGACTGGGTCGCCAAGGCCGAGGCCGGCAAGATCCCGGCCGACGCCCTCACCTTCCTCGGGCCGGTCGAGCGGACGGAGGTGAAGCGGGAGCTGGTCGGGGTGCGGCTGGCGCTGCGGGCCGGGGACGACCCGATGATGCCGACCGGCGGGGTCCGGGAGTGGTGGTTCGACCCGAAGCCGGAGTCGCCGGGGTACGGGCTGCCGGTGCTGATCACGGCCGCCGACCCGAAGGGCAAGGAGGTCGAGTTCTACCTGTTCGAGCAGCTCCGGACCGGGGTCGGGTTCACCGACGCCGACTTCCACCCGGACCGGCTCGACAAGAAGAAGAAGTGACGCCCGGCGAGCGGGGGGCGTGAGCCCCCTGATGCCGGTCGCATCGGGGGGCTCACGCCCCCCGCTCGCCACTCACGGCACCTTCTTCGGGTCGAACCCCGGCCGGAGCGTCGTCTTCGTCGCCCGCTCCAACTCGTCCCGCGGGATCTCCCACTGGTCTTCCGTCCCCGGGACGCGGACGACCCGCAGGCGGTCGAGCAGCGGGGCGGCGACCGGCTTCCCGTCGCGCGTCAGGCCGACCCGGACCTCGCCCGTCAGCACCGCGGCGGTCGGGTCGGCCGGGTCCGGGGTGAGCGGACCGACGGCCCGCAGTCGCTTCCCTTCCAACGCGTACCACATGGCCACCGGGTCGAACCCGGGCCCGACCCCGTACGTCCCGCTCAGCACGGCCTTGCCGTCCCGTTCGACCGTGGCCGTGACCGTGACCGGCGGCGGAGGGTCGGTACACCCCGCGGTCAGCACGACGGCCGTGGTCAGCAGAACGGACATCCGGCGAGTCATGGCACGAACCTCCGACACAGTAACCGGCCCCGGGGTCATTTTGTCACCGCCGGGTGTCCGGGTGACAGCCCCGGGTCGGGACGGGCGGCGGAAGTGACTTGATTTCCCCCCCGCATCCGACGTATGTTGCATGGGTTACCGCGGCGCCACGGCCCTCCCCCGGCACCCGGCACCCACTTTGCTATCCCACCACCCGGAACTGCTTTCCGTGCGGCCGCCCCCGGTTCGGACCGGCGGCCGACGCGGGAGGGCGGAATGGTCACCCCGACACCACAGCAGCCGAGACAGGACGAGCCCGCGGCCCGCGGCCCGGACCGGCGGTTCGCGATCCTGATCGCGGACGACGACCGCGGCACCCGGGAGGCGCTCGGGGAGGTGCTCGAGGGCCGCGGGTTCCGGACCGTCCTGGCCGAGGACGGCGGGCGGGCGGTCGAACTGGTCCAGGTGGACCTCGTCCACCTGGTGCTGTTCGACATGCACATGCCCCGGCTGACCGGGCTGGAGGCGTTCGCGGTGATCCGGCAGACCCTCGACCGGGCCCTGCCGGCGGTGCTGATGACCGCCGACGCGACCAGCGACCTGATCCGCCGCGCCTTCCAGGCGCGGGTGTACAGCGTCATCCCCAAGCCGGTGGAGACGAACGTCGTCTTGCACACCCTGGACCGGGCGCTGGAAAAGGTGTACGGCCCGGCCGCCCCGCCCGACCCGCCCCCCGACCCGACCCCCTGAGACCGGAGGCCCGTCGATGAAGGTCGTCCCGCTGAACGACAAGATCCTGGTCGAGCGCCTGGAGGCCGACGACAAGACGGCCGGCGGGATCATCCTGCCGGACACGGCGAAGGAGAAGCCGAAGCAGGGGAAGGTGCTGGCGGTCGGGGAGGGGAAGCCGCTGGACAGCGGGAAGCGGGCGGCGTTCCAGGTGAAGGCCGGGGACCGGGTGCTGTTCAGCTCGTACTCCGGGAACGAGATCACCCACGAGGGGAAGGAGTACCTGATCATGACCGAGGACGACATCCTCGCCGTCGTGGACTGACCCCGTTAAGTTGGGCGGGGTCGGAAACCTGTTCCGGCGGCGGACACGTTCGCCGCCGGTCCGTATGTTAAGACTGCGTGTAGGCCGGTCGCGGCGGAGTCCGCGGCGCCGGCCTTACCGGCCGACCCGAACCTCGTCGGCCGGTCCTGTCCGATCAACCCATTTTCTTTCACACGAATACCTTCGGGTGTTCCCGTTCAAATTCCGCGCCGGACGGGCGGAAAACTCTTGCGGACCGACTTATCACGTTTATAGTGAGGAGCACTGTTCCCGCGTCCGAAGGCGGGGGCGCTAGTGCCCGGTTATCCTGCGGTGTGTACCGGTTCGAGCGGTCGGACGGGGCCTGGGAAGCTGCCGGCACGCGGCTCGTGAGTTCGGTCGAAGCATGGCCACGAACATCTACGTCGGCAACCTCCCCTGGTCCACGACGACGGACGACCTGTACGCGATGTTCCAGCAGTACGGGGCGGTCAACCGGGCCCAGGTCGTGACCGACCGGGAGACCGGCCGGTCCCGCGGGTTCGGGTTCGTCGAGATGCCCAACGAGGCGGAGGCCAACGCGGCCATCGCCGCCCTGAACAACCAGCCGATGAACGGCCGGCCGCTGACCGTCAACGTCGCCAAGCCGCGCGAGGGCGGCGGGGGCGGGGGTGGCGGCGGGTACGGCGGGGGTGGCGGCGGCGGTCGCGGCCCGCGGGGCGGCGGTGGCGGCCCGCGGGGCGGCGGCGGCGGGGGCGGGTACGGCGGGGGTTACGGCGGCGGGTACGGCGGGGGCGGCGGCGACCGCTACTGACCCGACCCGTCCGCTCGCCCGGACTCTCCAGTGCGATCACCCTTCTCGTGCCCGGTGATGGGTCTCCGAACCCGCGCCGGGCACGTCGGCCATCCTCGTCTTCCCGAGGTCGGCGGTCGTCATGGCGAAGGAAGAAGCGATCGAGGTAGAGGGTCGGGTGAAGGAGGCCCTGGCCAACACCCAGTTCCGGGTCGAGTTGGACGTCGGCGGGGAGGTGATCGCCCACGTCGCCGGGAAGATGCGCAAGCACTTCATCCGCATCATCCCGGGGGACCGGGTGAAGGTCGAGATCTCGCCGTACGACCTCTCCCGCGGCCGGATCACTTACCGCGGCCGGACTTGAGGCAATCCGGCCCGATTGTGCCGATTTTTCTTGACGACACGCCCCCTCCCGGTCAATCTATTCGTGTCACCCACGACGGGTGGCGGACACGTCTCGCCCGGCCGAACTGACCGGCCGGCCGACCAAGGAGGGTCACTCCGATGCTCATCCAGACCGAGTCGAAGGCCCAGGGCTGGCGCGCGGTGGCGGTGTTCGACGACCGCCCGGACGCACTGATCTTCGTCGGCCGCTCCTCCACCCAGGTCCGCCAGCAGTACGCCGAGGCGTACGCCGAGGTCCTTGACGACGAGGAGCGGGACCACGTCACCACGGTGCAGCTGCAGCAGTGGAGCGGGGCCCCGGACGCCGGCCGGTGGGTGTTGAAGAACACCCTGAAGGTGCCGACCCCGGTCAAGGCCCGCGTCGCCGCCTGAGTCCCTGTCTTGTGGCACGGGTCGGAGACCCGTGCCACCTTCACAGGTCGGAGACCCGTGCCACAAGATCAGACGCCCCGCCGGACGTCCGGCGGGGCGTCCGTCATTTCTGGGCAACCCGTGCGACCTGTTCCGCCCCGCCGGGGTGGGCCGGCTGAAGGGGCGGCGGCGACCCCACCGGCCTTGCAACCGGGCCGGCCGGCCCGAACAATGGGTCATGTCCCGCCGCGTCACGGACCGTCCGCCCGCCCGGGTCGCCGGCGCCGGACCCGCGCGGGCCGCCACGGGGGAGCAGCGATGAACGCGTACGCCTCGCTCTGCGACGACTTCGGCGTCTCGACCTACCTGCACAGCAAGCTCGAGATGCCGTCGGGGCGGGAGCCGGTGCTGCACTTCTTCGAGGCGGTCCAGAAGGCGGTCCCGCGGATGACCGAGTTCGAGAAGCGGGCCGACGACGAGTACCTGCTGGAGGAGGAGCGGGACGCCGGCAGCTACCGGTGGGCGTCGCTGGACCGGCGGCGGCTGTGCGCCGGGTACGTGAACCCGCCGGCCCTGGAGGACGCGGACGCCCACCACGAGCGGATCCTGGAGCTGGCCCCGTACCACCTCGACCTGTCGGCGATGCAGACCGAGTCGCTGGACGTGCTGTACTACTTCGACTTCCTGTACCAGGGGAACCACGACGAGGTGGTGGCCGAGGCGCTGGCCGCCGGCACCCCGCTGGACGGGATGGGGCAGGTCCCGGGGGCGCGGGTGCTCCACTACCAGCCGACGATGATGATGGCCCTGGACGACGCCTGCCAGCTGCAGTGCCGGCTGAGCGTGGAGACGCGGACCAGCGCCTACCAGGTGCGGACCGGGAACTTCCCGGAGGCCCCGGTGTCGGTGTACTTTACGGTCCGCCAATTCTGGGGCCGGCAGCCGTTCAAGACGTTCGCGGAGTCGTACCACAACCAGCGGCGGGTGCTGGACGAGCTGGCGAACAGCTACCTGATCCCGAACGTGGTCGGCCCGCTCGCCAAGACGATCGGGGCGAAGCAGTGACCCGGGGGGCGTCATGGCCTACGGCGACTTCGACCTGCGGCGGGCGCTGACCGACTTCGGCCTCACGTCGAACGAGGGGGTCGACCTGTTCGCCGGCGTGCCGCCGGTCGAGCCGTCGGCGTACCTGACCGACTGGCTCGCCGAGTTCGCCCCGGTCGCCCTCGGGATCGGGTCCGAGCGGGGTCGCGGCGAGGCCATCATCTTCCCCATCCTGGCGGAGGCGAAGCGGCACTGTCGGGACCCGGTCACGGTCGCCTCCGGGGTCACGTTCGACGTGGACCGGGGGCGTGGCCTGACCGGGGTGTGCGACTACCTGATCACCCGGTCCCGGAACCTGTACTTCGTGCGCGGCCCGGTGTTCGCCGCGGTCGAGGCGAAGAGGGAAGACATCAACGGCGGACTCGGGCAGTGCGTCGCCGAAATGGTCGCCGTCCGGGTGTTCAACGAGCGGGAGGGGACGCCGCTGCCGGCGGTCCACGGGTGCGTGACGAGCGGGAACCTGTGGCGGTTCCTCAAGCTCGAGGGCGACACCCTGTTCGTCGACCGGGACGAGCGGCACCTCCGCGATCTGCCGATGGTCCTCGGCATCCTCGTCCACATCGTCGGCGGGTGACCGCCCGCCGGCGTTACTCCTCTGTCCGGGTGTGGTTCGTCCGGCCGCGGCGGAACCCGCCACCCGTTCCGGAACCCCCGCCGCCCGCCGCCCCGCCGTTCCCCTGGTTCAGGTACTTCGCGGTCGTCAGCACCACCGCCCCGCCCCCGCCGCCCGGCGGGGTCGGGCCGGGGTTCGTGTCCCCGACCGGGCCGCCGGTCGCCTGCCCGGCCGAGAACCCGCCCTTCAGCGCCGGGATCTTCTTCGGCCCCGGCTCCTCGCCGTCCGGGATCTCCTCCGCGAACAACTCCTCGCCCGGCTTCGGCTCCCCCGCCGGGTTGGCCGCCGGCCGCGCCATCAGCCGGGTCGCCCCGACCCGCGCCGCGGCCGAGAACGACGCCTTGGGGTCCTCCTTCGCGTCCATCTTGAACATCAGCTCCCACAGGATGAACAGCACCCCGATCGAGCACAGGACGACCGTCACCCCGAGCTTCCCGCCGGACTCGAACGCCAGGGCGATGAACCACGGCAGCTCTTCGACGTCCTCCGCGGAGAACGAGTCGAGGACGAAGTTCAGGCCGATCGCCAGGACGATGAACACCATCCCGGTCGCGAACCCGCCGTGCCCGCGGCCGGACCCGCCGACGACCACGCCCGCTTCGGTCCCGCTGTCGTCGTAACCCTCGTCGTCCATGCGCCGTCCTCGCCGGTGGGGGTGGCAGACCCGAACCAACTGTAGGTCACAGCCGGCCCGGCGGCTGGCCGCGGCCCGCCGTTTGCGTTTGAATGACCGGACGACCCACCCGCCGCGCCACCACCGGACCGCCGATGATCACCCCGACCCTGTCCGCGTTCGCCCGCGGGCTGACCGCCGAGACCGCGTTCGACGTCCTCGCCGTCGCCAAGCGGCTCCAGGCCGCCGGCAAGGACGTGATCGCGCTGCAGATCGGCGACAGCCCGTTCCCCTCCACCGCGTCCGCCGTCAAGGCCGGCAAGGCCGCCCTCGACGCCGGGATGACCCGGTACGGCCCGTCCCTCGGGCTGCCCGAGTTCCGCCAGACCATCGCCGACACCGTCCGGGCCGAGTTCGGCATCCCGGCGGCGGCCGAGAACGTCGTGGTCGCGCCCGGGGCGAAGCCGTTCGAGCAGTTCTTCTGCGAGCTGTTCCTCGAGCCCGGCGACGCGGTGCTGGTGTTCCAGCCGGCGTTCCCGACCTACGAGCCGAACATCCTCCGCCGCGGGGCGGTCCCGGTGTACCGCCCGCTCCGCCAGGAGAACGACTTCCGCCCCGACCTCGACGCCTTACGCGACTTCGTCACTGGCACCCGGCGTGCGAAGGCGATCTTCCTGAACTCGCCGCACAACCCGACCGGCGGGGTCGCCACCCACGACGACCTGAAGGCGATCGCCGAGATCGTCCGCGGCCGGGACATCGCGGTGCTGAGCGACGAGCCGTACTGCCACATGGTGTGGGACGGCCGGCACCACAGCCTGGCGGCCGAGCCCGGGATGCTGGACCACGTCGTGTCGGCGTTCACGTTCTCGAAGAGCTACAGCATGAGCGGGTGGCGGTGCGGTTACGCCGTGGGTTCCGCGCGGAACGCCGAGCTGATCGGGAAGATGATCAACACGTCGCTGTCGTGCGCCCCGCCGTTCGTGCAGCTCGGGGGTCAGGCGGCGCTCGAATGCGACGCGGCGGAGCGGGACGCCGCGATGGCGAAGTTCCGCGCCAAGGTGAGGCTGCTGGTGGACGAGCTGCGGAAGGTGCCGGACGTGACGGTGCGGATGCCGAAGGGGACGTTCTACGTGTTCCCGAAGGTGGAGCCGATCTGCCGGCGGGCCGGGATCACGTCGCACGGGCTGGCGATGTACCTGCTGGAGGGGGCGGACGACAAGCGGGGCGTGGCGTGCCTGGGCGGGGAGTGCTTCGGGGCGGCCGGGCAGGGGTTCATCCGGTTCAGCTGCGCCGAGCCAGACGACCGGCTGGTGGAGGCGGTGCGGTTCTTCGCCGACGCGGTCACCCGGGCCGACCGGCTAAGGGCGTACCTCGACGCCCACCCGAAGTACCGGTTACACTGAACGGGAGGTTGCCGTGCCTGATTGGGTGGCCGAGTACCTGAAACAGACGCCCGTGCTGGCGGTGTGTCTGGGCGTCGTGTACCTCGCCTGGAGGTACACCCAGGCGCTGCACAACCGGTATCTGGAGTCGCTGGAGAAGTCACACGCCGACCACCTCCCGTCCAAGGCGGCCGAGATCCAGCGGCTGACGGCGGAGTCGGAGGCGGCCCGGAAGGAGCGGGAGAAGCTCCTGAAGCAGATCACCGCCGGGAGGGACAAGACGTGACGCAGGACTGGGCCTTCCAGGCGGTGAACGCGCTGATTCTGGTCGCGTTCGGGTGCGTCCTAATGTGGCGGACGCGGGTCGCGGTTCGGGCGCGGGAAGCCCGGTTGTGGCCGTCGGAACCGGACGCCCGGCAAGAACGGATCGCGCGGCTTCGCGCCGAAATCACCCGGCTGCAGCTCGAACTCGACGGGCTGGAGGGGCGGGCGTCGCCCCCGGAGGTCTCGACCGTCGCCTGACGCCCGGTCCGGTCAGTCCCGCATCACCGCCTTCGCGTCCCGCTCGGCGGCCGGGGCGCCGGCCGGGTTCGTCGCCGGCTGGCCCGCCGGCACCGCCCCCTCCGGCCCCTGCAGCACCGACACCGGCGGCTGCGGCCCCTTCGCCTCCCGCGCCTTCAGGTACCGGAAGTACCGGTACAGCAGGTACAGCACCACCGGGACGGCGACCGCCCACACCACCCACCGCCCGCCGAGCCAGTGCTTCGCCTGGTCGAGCAGCCCGATCACCCACGTCCCGCCGAAGAAGAACACCCCCACCCCGACCACCCCGTAGATCGCGTCCGCCAGCAGGAACTTCGCGAACGAGTACCTCGTCGCCCCGGCGATCAGGAACACCCCGGTCCGCAGCGGCGGCAGGAACCGGGCCATCAGGAGGATCCCGATCCCGTGCCGCTCGAACCGGTACTCGATCCCCTTCCGCCGCTCCGCGCTCATCACCTTCTGCACCCACCGGTACTCGAACAGCCGCGGCCCCCACCACCGCCCGACCCCGTACAGCGTCACGTCCGCGGCGGTGATCCCGAGGGCGACCGCCGGCCACGCGAGCCACCACTTCACCTCCGGGTGCAAGGCGTACACCCCGGCGGCGTACAGGATCCCGGCCTCCTCCGGGACCGGCGGGACGCCGACCCCGGTGAAGAACATCCAGCCGAAGATCGACCCGTACCAGTACAGGGCTTCGAGCGTCATCGGCGGGCCCTCCGGCCGCGGACAGAGCACACCGCGTTCCAACCGGGCGGCCCGCTCACGCCCCCTTCCGGCGGCGCAGCTCCTTCCGCACCTCGGCGAGCGGGCGGGTGTTGAACACGTCGTCCCTCGTCAGCCACCCGCGGCGGGCGACGTCCACCCCGAACCGGTACAGGGCCAGCTCGCCCGGGCTGTGGGCGTCCGGGTTGATGACGATCGGAATCCCGAGCGCCTTCGCCCGCTTCACGTACACCCAGTCCAGGTCGAGCCGCGACGGCTGGGCGTTGATCTCGACCATCTTCCCGTGCCGGGCGGCCGCCGTCAGCACCGCGTCCAGGTCGATCTTGTACCCCCCGCGCTTCAGCAGCAGCCGGCCGGTGGCGTGGCCGAGCATCGTCACCCGCGGGTGGGCCAGCGCCCGGCACACCCGGGCGGTCATGTCCGCCTCGGACATCTCGAACCGGGTGTGGACGCTGGCGACCACGTAGTCGAACCCGGCGAGCAGGTCGTCGTCGTAGTCGAGCGACCCGTCGTCCAGGATGTCGCACTCCGTCCCCTTCAGGATGGTGACCCCGTCCAGGGTGCGGTTCACCCGGTCGATCTCGGCCCACTGCTTCCGCACCGCCCCCGGCGGCAGCCCGCGGGCGACGGTCAGCGACTGCGAGTGGTCCCCGACCCCGAAGTACTCGAGCCCGAGCGCCTTGGCCGCCAGCGCCATCTCTTCGAGGCTCGCCGTCCCGTCGCTGTACGTCGTGTGGTTGTGGAAGACGCCGCGGATGTCGGACTCCGCGACGAGCGCCGGCAGGGTGCCGGCCTCGGCCGCCTCCACCTCCCCGGTGTCCTCGCGCAGCTCCGGCGGGATGAGCGGCAGGTCGAGCGCCGCGTACACGTCCGCCTCGGTCGCCGCCGGGACCGACCGGGTCTCGCTCGCCAGGGCGTACTCGTTCAGCACCAGCCCGCGGTCGATCGCCCGCTGCCGGAGCCGGATGTTGTGCTCCTTCCCGCCGGTGAAGTGGACCAGCCCGAACGCGAACTGGTCGTCCGGGATCACCCGCAGGTCGGCCTGCATCGTCACCTGCTTGGTGCCGACCGGCAGGGCCGCGACGACGCTCGACTTCGTCGGCCCGTGGCCGAGCACCTGCACCACCTCCGGCAGGGCGACGAAGGCGTCCATGATCGGGCCGGGGTCGGCGCTGCTGGCGAGGATGTCGAGGTCGCCGATCGTCTCGCGGCGCCGGCGGAGGCTGCCGCACAGTTCGGCCCGGACGACGCCCGGCATCGCCCGGATGCGGTCGCGCAACGACAGCCCGAGCAGGGTGGCGAGGTCGATCCGGACGCGGTTCCCGACGGTGTCCAGGAACGCGATCCCGGCCAGGATCTTCTCCTGCGTCTTGGCCCCGAACCCCTTCACCCTGGCGACCTCGCCGCTCTCGCACCGGGCGCGCAGCTCCGCGACGGTGGTCGCCCCCAACTGGTCGTGCAGGGCCTTCACCTTCTTCGGCCCGAGGCCGGGGATGCGGAGCATCCGCACCAGCCCCGGCGGGACCGACGCCCGCAGCTCGTCCAGGTACGGCAGCGCCCCGGTGGTGACGAGGGTGGCGATCTTCTCGGCGAGGGCGTCGCCGATCCCGCGGACGCCGGCCAGCTTCCCGGCGGCGACGAGCTGGCGGAGGTCGCCCGGCAGTTGCTCGACGAGCCGGGCGGCGTTGTGGTAGGCGTTCGTCCGGAACGGGTTCTCGCCCTTCAGCTCCAGCAGCGTCCCGATCTCGTCGAGCGCGGCGGCGACTTCGTCCTGGGACATGGGGTGGCTCCCGGCCCGGGCGACGGGGATGAGGTGAGGATACCAGACCGGGCGGGGCGGCAGGAATGTGGTGGCACCGGCATTCCTGCCGGTGCCCGCGAGCGATGAAGCACCGGCAGGAATGCCGGTGCCACGGAAGACGGTCAGGCCGCGAGGCGGAACGGCAGCGTCGCCGGCAGCGCGGCGGCCCCGCGGCGGGCCGGGGCGTGGAGCAGGACCTCCAGCCCGTTCACGATCCGGTCCGGGCCGCGGCCGTCGAACAGGTTCCGGGCGCAGCGGGTCATCCCCTTCCGCTCGGTCGGGTCGTCGAGCAGGGCGGCGACCGCCTCGGCCAGTTGGGCGGCGGTCACGTCCCGGGCGTCCCCCAGGAACGTCGCCACCCCCTCGTCGTCCATCTTCTTCCCGCTCAGCCCGTGCCGGGCGGTCTGGCTGATGACCAGCTGCGGGATCCCGACAACCCCCAGCTCCGGGGCCCACATGTCCCCGGCGGTGACGGCGAAGTGCACCCGCACGAGGCGGGTCATCAGCTCCTTCGCCTCGGTCACCACCTCCACCTTCCCGCCGGACCCGTCGGCCAGGTCGAGCAGGTCGTCGTACCGCGGGTGGTGGGTGCGGGCCGCGACCGACACCTTCGCCACCTTCCCGGTCGCCAGCAGCTGCTCGGTCCGGGTCACCGCCTCCCCTCCCGGGTCGTCGTCCCCGACCGCGACCAGCGCCCGGAACGGAGCCGGCGGCTCGGTCGCCCGGATCGTCCGCTGCCGGCGGAACACGCCCCGGCACAGGGCGAACCGGTGCCCGAGCAGCCGCTGGCACCCGGGCCGGACGCGGTACGGCTTCTTCCCCGGGGCGAGCAGCGGGTTCACCACCAGGTCGCACGGGAAGGTCATCGCGGCGGTGGAGTCGAACGCGGCGACCAGGGTCCCGGTCTCCCGCAGGGCGGCGAGGTAGTCGGGGGTCATGCCGGGGCCGGCGACGACGACCGCGGCGGCGTTCAGCTTCCGGACCTGGGCGACGGTGGCGTCCAGGTCGGCCGCTTGCCCGAGCGGGTGCTCGGCCGGGGCCCAGTCGTTGTTCGCCCGGTTGACGGCGGTCGCCAGGGACAGGGGGTCGAGGTAACTGAAGAAGTGGGTGCCGCGCCGCCGCCGCTGGAGGGCGGCGGCCAGGGACAGGCACTGGTACAGCGGCTCCCAGCCGCCGCCGGGGGTGCCGTCGCAGCGAAACAGGATCGGCCCGCGGGTCGCGTCCATGCGCACGCTCTCCTCCACAACCGGGGTTGTCTGCGGCGCGGGCGGCCGGCGGGAGGGTGCGGGCGCGGTCCCCGACAGCGGGGACGTGACGCCGCACCCCATGGCCGGGGGCGCACGCGCGAACCGGGTTGGTGCGAAGGGTTGGGCCGCCGCGGACAGGCGTGCGCGTCCGGTGACGCGCGTGGGGCGGGTCCGAGCCTCTCGACACCTCTTCTCCGGCGGGCCGGTCGCGGCCCGTGTCCGACCTGCCCCGGGGTTCCGGTCCCGGGGCGGGTCGGGCTCGGCCGGCGGGTTCCGGTCCGCGGCCGAGCGGGCGGATCGTAGTCCGGTTTTCGCGCGGCGAACAAGCCGACTTTCCCGCCCCGGTCCCGGCGGCCTGTGCGGACGAAAAATGTCCGCCGGTCGGGTCGCGCGGGACCGGTGGGGGACGCGCGGGAGACTAGATTTCCCGGTGGTTCCGGCCGTTCCACGTGGAACGGTGAGTCCGGCTTCCCGGGGCGCGGCGGCGGGAGTATGAGGCTGCCCAAACACCGCCCCGGGCGACCGGGCGAGTCCGATACGGGGGAGCTGGCATGGACGCCACGAAGCCGCGCCTCGGGCGCGGGTTGGACGCGCTGCTCGGGGCCGCGGCGGACGCCGACGCGCCGGTCTGCCGGCTGCCGGTCGGCCGGATCGTGCCGAACCCGCACCAGCCGCGGAAGCGGTTCGACGACGACGAGCTGCGGGCCCTGACGGACAGCGTCCGGTCGCACGGGGTGCTCCAGCCGCTGGTGGTCCGGGCGGCCGGGGACGGGTACCAGCTGATCGCCGGGGAGCGGCGGCTGCGGGCGGCCCGGGAGGCCGGGCTGGCCGAGGTCCCGGTCCACCTGGTCGGGTTCGACGACCAGCAGGTGTTCGAGGCGGCGCTGGTCGAGAACATCCAGCGGGCCGACCTGAACGCGGTCGAGAAGGCGGAGGGGTTCAAGGAGTACCTGGACAAGTTCGGGCTGACCCAGGAGCAGCTCGGGGCAAAGCTCGGCCTCGACCGCTCGACGGTGAGCAACCTGCTCGGCCTCCTGCACCTGCCGGCCGAGGTGCAGAACGCGGTGCGGAACGGGCAGCTCTCGCTGGGGCACGCGAAGATCATCAAGGGCGTCGCCGACCCCGACCGGCAGGTGCAGCTGTGCCGCGAGGCGGTGATGAAGAACTACTCGGTCCACGCCCTCGACCTGATCGTCAAGCAGGAGCGGGCGGCCGGGGTGGCGGCCGGGAACGCCCCGGCCCCGGCGGCGAAGCGGGAGCCGGTCGAGAAGACGGCGCACGTGAAGGGGCTGGAGGACGACCTGCGGCAGCGGCTGGCGGTGAAGGTCGAGATCCGGGTGAAGGCGGCGGACCGCGGGCAGATCGTGATCGGGTTCGACTCGAACGACGACTTCGAGCGGATCCTGGAGGCGCTGAAGCGGTGACCCGACCGCCGTGTCAACGACGCGACCCCCGGTGGCCCCGGGGGTCGCGTCGTTGACACGGCGAACCCGGAGCGTCAGCGACGGGGTGACGGCCCCGAAGAACCCGGGTCGGTGGGACGCAGGCCGGACCGGGGCGCTTGGCGCACCCCGTCGCTGACGCTCCGGGTTCGCCACCGCGTCTCGCCCCGCCTTGCCCCGCCCGCCGGGATGCGGTACGCTCCACCCACTTCACCCACGGAGGGGCGGTCATGCGGCCACGGACGGTCGGGTTGGTCGGGTTGGCGGTGGGTCTGGCGGCGGCCGGGGCGGCGGGCCAGGCCCCGGAGTTCAAGCCGTACGCCTCGACCGACGGGCGGTACAAGGCGGTCTTCCCCGGCCCGGTCACCACCCAGACCGTCCCGGTGAAGGGCGACAAGGGCGACCTGACGGTGGTCGTGGACTCGGTCGAGCTGCTGGCCGGGACGTCGTTCCTGGTCACCTACGTGGACGCCCCGGCGGAGTTCGCCAAGCAGCCGGCCGGGCCGCGGCTCGACAAGGTGCGGGACGGGAACAAGGGGGCCGACGGAAAGGTGGTGTCGGAGAAGGACGTGGCGGTCGGGGCGGAGAAGTACCCGGGCCGGGACGTGCTGATCGAGAAGCCGACCGGCCACCTGCGGAACCGGATCGTGATCGCCGGCAACCGGCTGTACCAGGTGATGGTGCAGGGGCCGAAGGACGTGGTCCTGTCCCCGTCGGCCGACCGGTTCCTCCAGTCGTTCGAGGTCACCAAGTAGCCCGCGGGGGTCTCGATGCGCACCGTCGTGTTTGCGTCCGCGGCCCTGTGCCTGGCGGCCGCCGCCCAGGACAAGAAGTACGAGTCGAAGGACGGGAAGTACGCGGTCGCGTTCCCGGCCGCCCCGGAGACGGAGGCGAAGAAGGCCGGGGACGTGACCCTGCACAGCGCGACCGCCCAGGGGGCGGGGGCGGTGTTCGTGGTGACGTACTCGGACCTGCCGGTGAAGGCGGCGAAGCCGGCGGACGTGCTGGCGGACGGGGAGAAGGAGCTGGTGGCCGGGTTCAAGGCGAAGGCGAGCGGGAAGGAGACGACGTTCGGCCCGGACAAGCTGCCGGCCCGGGAGGTGACGGGCGAGCTGGCGGTGGACATGACCGCCCTGCACCTGCGGGCGACGCTGGTGCTGTCCGGCGGGCGGCTGTACCAGGTGCTGGCGGTCGGGACGAAGGAGGCGGTGACCGGGAAGGCCGGGGACGCGTTCTTCGCGTCGTTCGAGCTGAAGAAGTGAACGCGGCCTTCCGCCGGCGGGTCCGTGGTCGTAGAGTGATTCCGTGGGCCGCCCGGCGGCCCATGCCGTTCGGGGCGTAGCTCAGCCCGGTAGAGCGCGTGGTTTGGGACCACGAAGCCGCAGGTTCAAATCCTGTCGCCCCGACTCCCACCAAGAAAGCCACCCCGTCGCCGACGCTCCGGGTTCGCCGGGCGTGTCCTATCGTTGGGCATGCCACCCCCCCCGCGGTTCCTCCCGCTGTTCGCCGCCGCCCTCGCCGTCCGGCTCGGGGTCGTCGCCCTCGGCTCGTTCCTCGCCACCCGCCCGCCCGACCCGTTCACCGACCCGGCCACCCCGACCCAGTTCCGGGGCGAGATCCGCGCCGGCAGCGCGCGGGTGGTCGAGCCGTGGTACCGGTTCGACGCCGTGTGGCTGGCGAACGTCGGGCGGAACGGGTACGCGGCGGCGGAGGACGGGGGCGGGCGGCTCGGGGTGGCGTTCCTGCCGGCGGCGCCGGCGGTGTTCGCTGCGGCCGACGCGGTCGGGCTGAACCCGTTCTGGGCGGTGCTGCTCGCCGCGAACCTGGCCGGCGCCGCCGGGACGGCGGTGCTCGCGCGGGTCGCCGCCCGGCTGACCGGCGACCCGGCCGCCGGCCGGCGGGCGTTCGTGCTCGTGCTGGCGTTCCCGACCGCGTTCTTCTTCTCCGCCCCGTACAACGAGTCGTTCGGGCTGCTGTTCACCGCGCTGGCGCTGGCCGCGTGGCTCGACCGGAAGGTGGTCGGGTCGGCGGCGTGGGCGGGGCTGGGGTCGCTGGCGCGGATGACCGGGGTGGCGGTCGGGGTGGCGGCGGTGGCGGGGTGGGCGTGCGACGACCGGACGCGGGCCGGGTGGCGGCGGGCGGCGGCGGTGGCGGCCGGGAGCTTCGCGGGGCTGGCGGCGTTCTGGGCGTACCTCGGGTGGGCGGTCGGCGACCCGCTGGCCGGGCTGCGGTCGCAGGCGGCGTGGGGCCGGCGGGGGTTCTCGGTGTGGAACCCGTGGCACGCGCTGGAGTCGGTGTGGGACCCGGACGTGCCGCACTGGGGCGAGGCGGCGGTGGTGCTCGGGTTCGCGGCGCTGGGGGTGCGGGCGTGGCTGCGGCGGGGGGCGTTCTGGGGCGTGCTGGCGCTGGTGCCGCTCGCCCAGATGGTGATGTCCGGGACGTTCCTGAGCGGCCACCGGCTGGTGCTGGCGGCGGTGCCGGCGTTCGCGGAACTTGCCGACCTGCTGCGGAACCGGCTGCTGTTCCGGGCGACGGTGGTCGGGTTCGCGGCGGCGCAGCTGGTGCTGCTGAACCGCTACGTCCACTGGCTGTGGGCGGGGTGAACCGGGGAAGACCACCGGCTACAATGCGGAAGGGTGGTTACCTGCCGGGGGACGAGCATGTCTGACACGGAAGCCCTGGCAGACGCCTTCCATGTGATCGAAGTTTGGTACGAGCGGCTGGTCACCGGTTCGCCCCAGCAGATCACCGACTTCATCCGGGAGGCGGAGCGGGTGTTGCCGTCGGGGTGGCAGCGCGACCATAAGCGAGAGGAACGTTTCATCACGCTCCCTGACGAGCCCGTTCCGCCGTGCTTCGTCCGGACTTCGCGGCCCGGCGTCGGTGTGACCCTCTGGCTGGACCGCGAAGGCGGCACACTGCTCCTGCCTGGTACGGATCGCTCGATGGCCGGGAGCCAGTATTACCTCGAGCTGGCCGAGGCGATTCGGGAGTTCGAGTCGGCAGTCCTCTTTCCGGCCGCGTCCGTGAGCGGGGCGAAGGTGACGAGCAGGGTCATCGGGCCGCGGTCGGTCGTTCCCGGCCTCGTCATGGACTACCTCTTCGAGTTCCTCGGCACCGGCCGCCGGGACTGGCCGCTACCCGTGGACGTCGCGAAGAAGTGGCGGCGGCTGGTCATCTCCGCGTACCGGTCGGACACACTCCTTGAGCCCGCAGAATTCCGGGAGTGGCTGGTCGCACAGGGCTGGTCGGACGAGCAGGCCCAGCGGTTCCTCGACGAGTTGGACGAGGACGCCCAACTGCTCGCCGACTTCAAGGACGAGTTGAAAATCACATGATGTCGATCACGGACGCGGCGGTTGCCTTTGCCGCGAACCCTCTTCCGGTGCTTTACCTCGACACCTGTGCTTTCCTCGACGTGGCCCGGGCGCCGGCCCGGGCCGGCGGGCCGGAAGCCGTCCGTGCGGCCGAAGTGTTGCTGGCGAACTCGGCGCCCTCGACCCTTCGAGTCCACCTGGTCACCTGCGAAGTCGTCCGGGCGGAGTGGAAGCTGAACCTCGAAGCGACGAAACCCGAAGTCAAGCAAGCTCTCGAGACCTACCACACGGTGAACGCGGTGATCTCGCTAACCGGCCTGCTGTCCGGGTTGATTCCGGGGCCGCTGCCGCCCGTGGCGATCCTGACCGCGCAAGTCACCGGCCACTTCGACCGCCTGTCCCGCGACCTGCTCGATCGAGCGACATGCGTAACGCGCGACTTGGGATGTCTGGAGCGGGCGCTCGACCGGCAGATTTCTGACCCGCAACGTTTGCCAGCACGCGGGAAAACAGGGGCGAAGGACTGCGTGATCCTCGAACACGTCCTCGAGCTCTCCCGGAGCCTCGGACAGAGTTATCAAAAGCCCCGGTACTTTGTGAGCTCGAACGCCGGCGACTTCGCCGGGCCTTCAGTCCGGCACGACCTCAGCAGCGCCGGCCTCGAGTTTGTCCCGTCGCTGCACCATACGGTCGCCCGGCTGCGGGCCGGGGGCCACCTCTGACGTGCCTGCCCGCGTGCTCACACGGCCACCGCAGCCCGGCGGCCGGGGAGGCTGGGCCGCAGCTCCGCGGTGAGCGGTCCGGCCAGCACCTCCTCGACCCGGGCCAGCGCCCGGGCGACCGTCGCCCCGTCCGTCACCCGGTGGTCGTACACCAGCCGCACGTCCACCCCGCCGTCCGCCCCGATCACCCCGTAGTTCAGCGTGTACGTCAGCGGCGACAGCGGGTGCAGCGACTCCGCCCCCAGCGCCGAGTACACCGACACCCCGAACGTCCCGAAGTAGCCCGTCCGCGTCCGCGGCAGGTTCAGCGCCAGCCACCACAGCCCGCGGCGGACCGGCCGCGGCAGCCGGGCCAGCCGGAGCGACCTGCGGAACTCCTTCACCTCCCGCACCGGGGCGGTCATCGCGTGCCGGAGGCGGGCGTCCAGGTCCGCCAGCGGGAGCGACGCCGGGTCGGTCACCCGTGCCCCGAACACCCCCGGCTCCCCCTCAAACTCCCGCTCGACGGCGACGCTGGCGACGCTCACCGGGTACTCGTACAGCCGCGGCGCCGGCAGCTTCACGTAGGCCCGGCGCAGCACCGGCATCTCCCGGGCGACGAGGGCGAACGCCTTGGCGAACACCGCCGCCCACGCCGGCCGCTGCGGCTTCGGCAGCGCCGCCCGGGCGGCGACCGCCGCCCCGACGTCCATGTGCCGCTGCACCGGCACCGTCGGCACCCCGGCCGCGAAGTGCATCAGGTCGCCGATCAGCCGGCGTGGGGGGGACAGCGGGATCGAGACGCCGCGCATCGGTCAGCCCTCAGCTGGCACCACAGGTCTGGAGACCTGTGCCACGCGGCTTCGCCGCCGAGAAGATGAACGCCTGGCCGGCGTAGCTGTGGGTGTGGAACACCCGGCGGAACCCGGCCGCGGTCAGCTTCGCCGTCACCTGCTCCGCCGGCAGGTAGTGGAACCGGCCGGCCCGCGCCTCCCGCTTCAGCCACCCGCCGTACCGCATCATCCGCAGCGACCGCTTCAGGAACCGGAGCGGCCGGCCGGCCCGGAACACGTCCCCGAGCGACAGGAGCCCGACCTTCCACCACGCCGGGTCCGGCACGTTCACCGAGAACACGAACCGCCCGCCCGGCCGCAGCACCCGGCGCACCTCCCGCAGCACCCGGTCGTAGGCCGCGTCGGTCCACCGCCCGGCGGCCGGGTCGAAGTGCTCGGCGTAGCTGATCGACAGGCCGGAGATGGCGTGGTCGAACGAGGCGTTCGGAAACGGGTCGAGGCCGCCGCTAAAATCGTGGTGGCGGAACCGGACCGGGGCCCCGCCGAGTTCGGTTCGGAGGCGGTCGTAGGCGGCGGCGTTCGCGGCGGCGCAGTCCACCCCGACGACCTCGCCGACCGCCCCGCCGGTGTGGGCGACGATCGCCCGGGTGAGAGGGCCGCCGCCGCACCCCAGGTCGAGCCAGGTCTCCCCGGCCGCCGGGGCCGCCAGGGCGACCGTGTCGGCCAAGAGCCGGCGGTACGGGCGGACCTCCTGCTGGGACCAGAACGCCTTCGCGCACTTGGCGTCCGTCCAATGGTTCCGGACCGGTGGGGCGGCCGTCATCGTCACACCTGGTGGACAACCCGTCGGGCGGGCCGGATGCTAACCCCCGGCCGTCGCCGCGAACAACCCCAACCGCCGGCCCGGTTCGGTAGGGTGGGCCGAGGCCGGGCTTTGACGGCCGAGTCCCACCAGCCCTCGAAGCAGGTGGGACTCGCCGGCGAAGCGCCGGCTCGGCCCACCCTACTACGACCTCACCCACACCCTTCGCCGCCGTGAAGCTCTACTCCACCGACCAGTACGTCCTCCCGCTCCCGCCCGGGCACACCTTCCCGATGAGCAAGTACCGGCTCCTGCGCGAGCGCGCCGAGGCGTCCGGGCTGCTCCGCCCGGGCGAGTTGGTCGAGCCGCCGACCGCGACCGACGAGCAGCTGCACCGGGCCCACGACCCGGAGTACGTGACCCGGGCGAAGCACGGGCAGTTGACGGCGGACGAGATGCGGCGGATCGGGTTCCCGTGGTCGGCCCGGATGATCGAGCGGTCCCGGCGGTCGAGCGGGGCGACGGTCGAGGCGTGCCGGGCGGCGCTCGCGGACGGGGTGGCGGTGAACCTCGCCGGCGGCACCCACCACGCGTTCCGCGACCACGGCGAGGGGTACTCGGTGTTCAACGACACCGTCGTCGCCGCCCGGCAGGTGCAGGCCGACGGCACCGCCCGCCGCGTGGTCGTGATCGACCTCGACGTCCACCAGGGGAACGGCACCGCCGCCCTCTGCCGGCTCGACGACACCATCTACACCTTGTCCGTGCACGGGGCGAAGAACTACCCGCTGCGGAAGGAGCAGAGCGACCTCGACGTGGAACTGCCGGACCGGACCGGGGACGCGGAGTACCTGGCGGCGGTCGAGGCGGCGGTGGCCCGGGCGGTCCGGGAGGCCCGGGCGGACCTGGCCGTCTACCTCGCCGGGGCCGACCCGTTCGAGGACGACCGGCTCGGCCGGCTGGCGGTCACGAAGGCCGGGCTGGCGGAGCGCGACCGGATCGTGTTTGATGCGTGCCGGGCGGCCGGGCTGCCGCTGGCGGTGACGATGGCCGGCGGGTACGCCCGGGACGTGGCCGACACGGTGGACATCCACTGGCAGACGGTCCGGCGGGCGATCGAGGCGGGCCGCTGAGCGGGGCCGGGCGGAGATTTCGCGGGCCGACAAAGGGCAGTGTTCAGTTCCGTACACATGGGTGCGCCGGCGCAACCCTGAATTGTCGGACCGGGCCGGAACGGGTCACGGCCGCGTTTCCGACCGGTCAATTCCGCCTGCCGCCTGATATCCTTCCTGAAGCGATCACCGCACGCCCACACGGACCCGGTCGCCATGAACCGCCGCCGCTTCCTGAAGACGGCCGTCCGCGCCGCCGCCCTGTCCTCGCCCTTCGCCGCGGCCGGGTACGGGCTGTTCGAGGCCGGGTGGGTGCGCGTGGACCGGCAGACGCTGCCGCTGCCGCACCTGCCGGCGGCGCTGGCCGGCACCCGGGTCGCGTTCCTGACCGACCTGCACCACGGCCCGTTCACCCCGCTCGACTACGTCGCCGCGGTCGTCCGCACCACCCTGGACCTGCAACCCGACCTGGTCCTCCTCGGCGGGGACTACTCGCACCGGGACGGCCAGTACATCCGCCCGTGCTTCGAGGTGCTGTCGGCCCTGAAGGCCCCGCTCGGGGTGTTCGGGGTGCTCGGGAACCACGACTACTGGCACGGGCTGCGGGAGACGCGGGAGGGGATGGCGGCGGCCGGGGTCGGAGAGCTGACGAACGCGGGGGTGTGGGTCGGGCGGGGCGGGTACCGGTTCCGGGTGGGCGGGGTGGACGACCTGTGGGCCGGGCGGGTGGACGTGCCCGGGGCGCTGGGGGACGCGACGGCCGGCGACGCCTGCCTGCTGGTGAGCCACAACCCGGACGTGGCCGAGACGCTGCGGGACCCGCGGGTCGGGCTGGTGCTGAGCGGGCACACCCACGGCGGGCAGGTGGTGTTCCCGGGCGGGCGGGCGCCGTTCGTCCCGAGCGGGTACGGGCAGAAGTACCTGCGCGGGCTGGTGCGGGCCCCGGCGACGCGGGTGTACGTGTCCCGCGGGCTGGGCACCAGCGGGCTGCCGGTCCGGTTCTGCAGCCGGCCGGAGATCAACGTCGTCACGCTCGAGCCGGCCTGACCGATGAGCCGCCCCGCGTTCCTGGCCCACCTCCGGGCCGCCCCCGCCGACCTGACCGCCTGGCTCGCCTACGCCGACTGGCTGGACGAGCAGGGCGACCCGACCGGCCCGTTCGTCCGCCTGTCCCTCGACTTCACCGCCGGCCGGGTCCCGCCCGAGCCGGAAGACGCCCACGCCGACCGCTTCGACGCCCTCGCCGGGACCGCCGACCCGGACACGCGCGAGCTGATGGCCGTGTACCGGTCCGGGCTGCCGGTCCGGCTGCAGGTGTGCGGGGTGATCCGGCTCGTCCCGCCGCCGACGGTCGGCTGGCAGGCGGAAGATCACTCGGTGGTGCTCGTCGCGGTGCTCGCCGGCCGGGTCACGGCCGGGTCCCGGCTCATGTCGGAGGACGGGGCGTGGCAGCCGGGGCGGCCGGTCACGGGGGTGGAGGTGTTCGCGAAGGTGCTGGAGCGGGCGGAGGCCGGGCGGGGGCCGGCGGTCGTCGGGCTGTACTACGTCGGCCACCAGGCGCTGGCGGCCGGGACGGTCCTGGTCGAGGACGCGGACCGGTGACGCCGGCCGTCGCTATACCGTTCCCGCCCGCGGATCACGGGTTCACACGGAGGCTCGCGATGAGGACGCTGCTGTCGGTGGCGGTGCTGGCCGGGGCGGTCGGGGTGGTGTCGGCGGACGACAAGAAGGACCCGGTGGCCGGCAAGTGGGTGGTCGAGTCGGTCACCCGGGACGGGAAGCCGGTGGACGCGCTGAAGGGGGCGGTCCGGGTGCTGGGGGACGGGAAGTACACCCTCACCCCGGCGGCCGGGTCGAAGGCGGAGCCGTCGTCCGGGACGTACGCGCTGGACACGACCAAGTCGCCGACGGCGCTCGACACGACGGCGAAGGGCGGGACGTACGACGGGAAGACGGTGCCGGGGATCGTGAAGGTGGACGGGGACACGCTGACGATCGCGTACGGGGAGCCGGGGAAGGACCGGCCGGCGAAGTTCGAGAGCGCGGCCGGGAGCGGGGTGACGGTGGCGGTGCACAAGCGGGCGAAGTGAGGTCACGCGGTCCAGGCGCGGCCGTCGGCGGCGTGGGTCACCACGACGGCCGGCCGCGGGGTGCCGGGCCGGAGCTGGAACGTGAGCGGGAGCACCGCGCTCGCCAGCACCGCCGGGTTCGCCGCGTCCGACGTCCCGGCGTGGGCCAGCGCCCCGCCGCGGAGCTGGTACAGCTCGACCGCCCACGGGTCGCGGTCGACGACCAGCACCTCGCGGGTGCCGACCTTGGCGTAGAACGCGAGCTTCTGCCGCGGGTCCTCGCCCGGGCTGACGATCTCGACCGCCAGGTCCGGACCGCCGACCCAATGGGTGCCGCTGTTCTTCGCCGGGTTGCCGGCGAGGTAGACGAGGACATCCGGTTCGCGGTAGTTCGTTACCCAGCCGGCGTCCCGGTCGCTCACGTTTGCCCCGGCCAGGACGCGGTCCCCGGCCGCCCGGTCCACGACGGAGGCGAACGCGAGGGCGAGGTCGGTGACGACGAACTGGTGGTCGTTGTTCGGCATCGGCGGCATGACCAGCACCCCGTCCCAGACCTCGTCCCGGTTGTTCGGGAACTGGCGGTCGCGCTCCGTCCGGACGTGCTGCTCGTACACCGGGTCGTAGATCACCACCGGCATCGGCATGCCCCCTTCAGCACGGCGGCCGGATGAATCCGGCCGCCCGCGCTATTGTTCACTTCTTCGGCGGGTCCTTCAACCCCGCCAGGAACTCGACCACGTCCCGCAGCTCGCGCCGCGTCAGCTTCGCGTGCAGGTCGTCCGGCATCGCGCTCGGCCCGGTCCGCCGCGCCGCCACGTCGCCCGCCGCCACCACCACCTCCTTATTCTCCGGCGTCACCAAGCGGATCTGCTTCTTGTCCTCGCTCTTCACCACCCCGGACACCGTCGTCTCGTCGGTCAGGACCAGGATCAGCGTCTCGTACCCCTTCGCGATCTTCGCGCTCGGGTACACCACCGCCTCCAGCAGGTAGCGGCGGTCCTTCTCCTTGTCGGCGGCGAGGCCGTCGAGCGCCGGCCCGACCTCCCCGCCCTGCCCGCCGAGCTGGTGGCACTTCTGGCACGACACCGCCATGTTCCCGAGCACCACCGCCCGGCCGCGGTCCGCGTCCCCGCCGGCCAAGGCGTCCAGGTGCGCCGCCAGCTTGTCCCCCTTCGGGTCCGCCGCCGCCTTCGCCCGCGCCGCCCGGTACGCCTTGACCTTCTGCTCCAGCGGGGCGTGCAGTGCGAACTTCTCCTTCCCCCTGTCCCGCTCGACCCGGGCGTCGGCCGCCTCCAGCAGATCCACCAGCAACTCCCCCGGAACCTTGCCCGCGACTGCGGCGTCGAGCCACTGGTCGAGGAGCTTGTCCGCGGCCGCCGACTCCGCGAACCCGCCCAGGATCGCGAACGCCCCCTGCCGCTCCGCGACCGACGCCGCCTCGTCCTTGAGCAAGCCGGGAAGCTCGTTCAGGACGGCGGCGGGTTCGAGGTGCGACCGCACCGCCCGGCCGGCGGCCCGCAGCTTCGGCTCGGCCGACGCCAGGGCCAGCGCCGCCAGCTCCTTCGCCGACGAATCCTTCAGCGCCTCGACCGCGAACAGCGCCTCGGCCCGCACCCCGACCGGGGCCTTCGCGTCCCGCACCAGCCCGGCCATGAGCGGCCCGAACTCCTTCACCCCCAGCTTCGCCGCCACCTGCGCCGCCTCCCGCCGCACCGCGTCGGACCCGGTAAAGAGCGCCAGCCCCTGCGGCCGGACGGCGTCCGCCGCGACCTTCGCGTCCCGCTTCGGCAGGTCCGCCGTCAGCCCGGTGACCGGGTCGCGGCGGGGCGGGGCGGTCCAGTCGGCGAGCAGTTGGAGGGCGAACACCCGGGCGTAGTCCGTTTCGCCCGCCCGGCCGGCGAACTTCGCCACCCGGGCGGCCGCCTCCGGGGTGCCGAGCCAGAAGTTCGCGGCCAGCGCCCGGAACGCGACCGGGTCCGGCTGACCCGGCTTGTCGGCGAGCGCGGCGAGGGACGGGAAGACGTTCAGGTGTCGGTCGTCGTACACCGCCCGGGCGGCGTCCGCGACGACCTTCGGGTCGGCGTCGGCGAGGAACTCGGCGACCTTGTCGCTCCCGTGCTTCCGCAGGGCGAGGAGCACGCCCATCCGCACCGCCGGCACGTCGTACTTGTCCTTCGCCGCGGCCCAGACGTTCCACAGGTCGGCCGGGTTGCGGGCGGCGTGGAACAGCCCCATCACCGCCGCGTGCCGGAGGTACGGGTCCTTGTCGGCGTTCGCCTTCAGCAGGTCGAACAGCGGGGCGAAATACTCGGGGTCCGACCCCGGAAAGACTCGAGAGGGCTTAACCCCGATCTTCCCATAAGCGACCGCCGCCGCGGCCCGAACGCGGGGGTCCGGGTCGGCGATCAGGCCGCGGATGACCGGCTGGCACTCCTCCGGTCCGTGGTACTGTCCCGTGAACCGGATCACGTCGCCCAGCGGCTTGATCGCCGCGCATTTCACCTCGGGGTCGGCATCCTTAAGTGCGACAAGTAGCTCCTGCGGGGCAGGGCGGATCATCCCCAAACCCCAGACCGCGTGAAGCCGGGCCGGTTGATCCTTGGACTCTTTCAGCACCCCCGCGAACGCCTTCGTCGCCTCCTCCGGCTTCCGCCCGGCCAACTCGAACTGCGCCTCCTGCCGGACCTGCTGGTGCGGGTGCCCGAGCAGCTTCGCCAACTCCTCGACCGACTTCTTCTCGAACCCCTCGGCGAGCAGCTTCTTCGCCTCGGCCACCGCCGGGTTCTTCATCGCCGCCGGGTCCGTCACCCGGAAGATCCGGCCCTTCCCCGGCCGGCTCCACCCGTCCGTCCAGTCGAGCACGTAGAACGCCCCGTCCGGGCCGAACTCGCAGTCGGTCGGCAGCAGGTTCGTCGCGAACGCCTTCGGCCCCCCGTCCGCCACCTCGAACGCCGCCCCCTTCGGCTTCACGGCCAGCGCCCACACCTTGCTCCCGCCCGGCCCGCCGGTGAAGTCCGTCAGGAAGAAGTGGTCCTTGTACTTGTCGTCCAGCCCGACGCCGGGGTAGTGGGTGATGCCGCTCGGGCCGTTGCCGAAGTTCGCCAGCGCCGGCACGATGTACGCCGCCTGCCCGTCCCATGGCGGGAGCCACAGCTTCTCGGTGTTCCACGGCCCGCGGTTCCCCTGCGGCACCGCCGGGGTGTGGTACCCGGTGCCGTACTGGAACCCGCACCGCCACCCGCTGTCCCCACCCTCGACCACCAGCACCCACCGCGCCCGGTCCCCGGAGTCGGAGTTGTTGTCCCAGGTGAACAGGTTGCCGCGGTCGTCGAACGCCAGCTCCTGCGGGTTCCGCAGCCCGACGTGGACGACCTCCAGGTTCGCCCCGTCCGGGTCGCACCGCAGCACCGCCCCGCTGTCCGGGTTGAACAGCTTCTTGCCGTCCTTCGTGGTGACGTTCAGCCCGCGGTCCCCGACGGTGAAGTACAGCTTCCCGTCCGGCCCCATCCGCAGCCCGTGCAGGTCGTGGCCGATGTACTGGACGTGGACCCCGAACCCGGTGGCGAGCGACGTCTTCTCGGTGGCCTTGTTCTCGCCCTTGGGGTCGCGGAACCGGTACAGGTCCGGGACGCAGGCGAAGTACACGTCCCCCTTCCGGGCCAGCACCCCGGCGGCGATCCCGTCGTCGTACCGGTTGAACCCGTCGGCGAAGACGGTGTCCTTGTCCGCCTTGCCGTCCCCGTCCGAGTCCCACACCAGCCGGAGCCGCTCGCTGTTCTGCGGGTACTGGCCGTACTTGTGCTTCTGGAGCATCGCCACCCGGTCGGCGACGGTCCGGCAGGCGAGGTCGTCGTCCCGCCACGGCTTGCCGCGGGTGTCCGGGACCCCGTCGGTGTGGCGGAACGTCTCGGCGACGTAGCACCGACCCTTCTCGTCGAACGCGAACGCGACCGGGTTGGCGAGGTGCGGCTCGGCCGCCCACGCCTCCACCTTCAGCCCCTTGTCGGCGAGCCCGACCCGGGCGGCCGCGTCGTCGGCCGGGGGCGGGGCGGCGGGCCGCTTGGCCTGCGGCTCGGCGGCGACCAGCCCGAGGGCGAGCGCGAGCAGGGGAAGGGCGGTCAACAGGCGGGGCATCCGGCGGCTCCGGGAAGGGTGGGTCGGGGCGCGGGGGCGCGCCCGGGCGGGGGGTACCGTTGAGGCTACCTCACGGCCCGCGGGGCGGCAACGGCTGGACGGCCGGCGGCGCGGCCCGCCTACAATGCCCGCATCCGTCCTCCCGGAGCGCCCCGTGAACACCCACCCCCGACCCGGGGCCAAGCCCGCCGTCCCGCCCGCCGAGTCCGGGGTGGACCACGACCGCGTCCGCCGGGCGGTCCGCGAGATCCTGGCCGCGGTCGGCGAGGACCCGGACCGTGAGGGGCTGCTCGACACCCCGGACCGGGTCGCCCGGATGTACGCCGAGGTGTTCGGCGGGCTGCACACCGACCCGGCGGTCCACCTGGAGAAGACGTTCACCCAGAAGCACGACGAGATGGTGCTGGTGAAGGACATCGAGTTCGCGTCGTGCTGCGAGCACCACCTCCTGCCGTTCATTGGCAAGGCGCACATCGCCTACCTGCCGAACGGCCGGGTGGTGGGGCTGTCGAAGCTGGCCCGGGTGGTAGACGCGGTCGCCCGCCGGCCACAGGTGCAGGAGCGGATGACGGAGCAGGTGGCCGACCTGATCATGGCCCACCTGAAGCCGCGCGGGGTGGGGGTGATCGTGGAGGCGAGCCACTCGTGCATGACGGTCCGCGGGGTGCGGAAGCCGGGGGCGATGACGATCACCAGCTCGATGCGCGGCGGGTTCCTGGACCACCCGCCGACCCGGGCGGAGCTGATGTCGCTGGTGTTCGGGCGGGCGTCGTAGGGCGAGCCGGCGACGCCAGTCGCCGGGTCGGGGCGACCACCCGGCGACTGGCGTCGCCGGCTCGCTCGGTCACTTCTTCCCGGCCTTCTCCGCCTCGGCCACCAGCTTCAGCAGGTCGGCCTCGGCCTGGAGGCGGTGGAACCGGGCCAGGTCCAGGTGCTGCGGGGGGTCGACGTTCGCGTCCTGGCGGCGGCCGACGAACCGCTCCAGCTCCTTCATCAGGACCACCCGGGCTTCGTAGCACTTCACGCGACCCGCCGGGGTGCCGTCGAGGTCCGCCGCGACCTTGTGGACCTCGGCCGCAACCTTCAGGTACTCGGCGAAGAACTCCGGCTCCCACCGCCCGATCGCGATCACGTGCCGCATCTTCTCCAGGTACGCAGCCCCGGCGCGGACCTGCTCGAACTGCACCCGCTGGAGCGGGGTCGGGGCCGCGGCCGGGGCGGGGAGTTTCGGGGTCACCAGCCCGGCCATCGCCTTGTCGTACGCCGCCCACGCCGCCTCCCGGTCCGGCTCGTCGCCCCCCGGCATCGGCGGCGGCTTCAGGTCCGGGAACGCGGTGTACGCGGGGTCGGGCTTCTTCTCGGCCGGTTGTGCGGCGAGCAGGACGGCGAGGAGCACGGACACGGGGCACCTCCGGGGACGGGTCGGTCTCCGCCGAACATGTTACCCCGCCGGCCGGGGACTGCGTATCGTACCGGTGTGGACGCGAAGCAGATCGCCGACGACCTCCGCGGGGCGTTCCGCGGCGCCTTCCGGTCCGACGCCCTCACCCGCGGGCTGTACGCGACCGACGCCAGCCCGTTCGCCGTCGCCCCGCTCGCCGTCGCCGTCCCGGAGGACGCAGAGGACGTCGCCGTCCTCCTCCGGTACTGCCACGAGCACAACCTGCCGGTCGTCCCGCGCGGGGCCGGGACCGGGGTCGCCGGGGAGAGCCTCGGCCCGGGCGTCGTCCTCGACCTGAGCGTCAAGTTCCGCCGGGTCGGCCCGGTCACCGGCGACGCCGTCACGGCGGAAGCCGGGGTGACGTGCGCCGCCCTGAACGCGGAGCTGACGAAGGCCGGGCGGCGGTTCGCCCCGGACCCGGCCAGCGCCGCCACCTGCACCGTCGGCGGGATGGTGGCGACGAACGCCTCGGGCGGGAACGCGTTCCGGTACGGGTACACCCGCGACCACGTCGCCGCCCTCGACGTGGTGCTCGACGACGGCACCCCGGCAACGTTTAGCCGCGACCCGAAGGGGAGCGAGCGCTCCGCCGCCGTCGCCGCCCTGCTGACCGCGAACGCCGACCTGATCGCCCGCCACCGCCCGCGGACCCCGTTCAACCGCTGCGGGTACCTGCTCCACGACGTCCTCACCCCGGACGGGCCGGACCTGGCGAAGCTGCTCGTCGGCTCCGAGGGGACGCTCGCGGTGGTCACCGCGGCCACGCTGCGAACCGTCCCACTGCCCGGCGGGGTGTGCCTCGCCCTGCTCGGGTTCCCGACCCTGGACGCCGCCGTCCGGGCCGGCCTTGACCTCCGCACCTCCGCCGTCACCGCCTGCGACCTGCTCGACCGCCGGCTGCTGTCGGCGACCCGCCGGGCCGGGGGCGAGGGGTACGGGGCGATCCCGCCGGCGGTCGGGGCGGCGCTGGTGGTGACGGTCGAGGGCGACACGGAGCGGGAGGCGACGGAGGCCGGGTGGGGCGTGGTCGAGCGGCTGCGGCGGTCCCACTTGTTGAAGGTGCTGGCGGACCCGACCTGCACCCCGGAGGGGACGGCCCGGGTCCGCGGGGTGCGGGCGGCCGCCGTCGCCGGGCTGTACGGGCTCGGCCGCGGGCCCCGGCCGGCCGCGTTCGTCGAGGACGTCGGGGTCCCGGCCGACGCCCTGCCGGAGTACCTGGCCGGGGTCCAGGACATCCTGCGCGAGCGCGACCTGACCGCGTCGTTCCTGGTCCACGCCCTCTCCGGGCAGGTGCACACCCGCCCGCTGGTGGACCTCGACGACCCGGCCGACCGGGCGAAGCTGTGGCCGGCGGCGGAGGCGGTCCACGCCCTGGCCCTGGCGCTCGGCGGGACGGTCAGCACCCAGCACGGGACCGGGCTCGCCCGCACCCCGTGGGTGGAGCGGCAGTACGGCCCGGTGTACGCGGTGTTCCGCGAGCTGAAGCGGGTGTTCGACCCGAAGAACCTGCTGAACCCGGGCAAGATCGTCGGCCCGGACCCGAGCCGGGAGGCGTGGCCGTTGCGGCCGGTGGCGGGGTGGCGGGGTGGCGAGGTGGTGAAGACCCCCGCGCCTTCGACTTCGACCACCCCGCCACCCCGCCCGGGACTCGACGCGGCCGTGCCCGCCACCCCGCCACCCCGCCACCCCGCCGCCCCGCCCCACCCGCTGCTCGTCTGGAAAGTCGAGACCCCGGCGGAGGAGGCCGCCCGGTGCTCCGGGTGCGGGGACTGCCGGACCGCCTCGTCCGGGCGGATGTGCCCGGTGTTCCGGGCGACCGGGGCCGAGGCCGCCACCCCGCGGGCCAAGGCCAACCTCGCGCGGGTGCTGGCCGGCGGGGCGGAGGTGAGCCCGGACGAGGTGCGGGCGGTCGCCGCCCTGTGCGTCAACTGCCGGATGTGCCGGGACGAGTGCGACGCCCGGGTGGACGTCCCGCGGCTGGCCCTGGAGGCGAAGGCGGCGGCCCACCGGGACGGCGGGCTCTCCCTGGCCGACTGGGCCCGCGCCCGGGCCGGCGGGTTCGCCGCCGCGGCCAGCAACCTGGCCCCGGCGGTGAACGTGCTCCTGGCCCGCCGCCCGGTCCGGTGGGCGCTGGAGAAGCTGTTCGGGCTGTCCCGCCGCCGCCGGCTGCCGGCGTTCGCCCTGCACAACTTCTTCCGCCGCGCCCGCGGGATGGGCCTGACCACGAAGCGGGCCGGCGGCGAGAAGCGGAACGCCCGGGTGGCATACTTCGCGGACGTGTTCGCCGCGTACAACGACCCGCTGGTCGGGGAGGCGGCGGTGCGGGTGCTGCGGCACAGCGGGGTCGAGGTATACGTCCCACCGCGGCAGGTCGGGTGCGGGGTGTCGGCCCTGTCGGTCGGGGACGTGGACACCGCCCGGGAGGCGGCCGCCCGGAACGTCCGGGTGCTCGCCGACCTCGTCCGCGAGGGCTACCGGATCGTCTGCTCGGAGCCGACCGCCGCCCTCACCCTGACGGAAGACTACCCCGACCTGCTCGGCGACCCGGACGCCGCCGCGGTCGCCGCCGCGACCGTCGAGCTGACCGCGTTCCTCGGCGAGCTGCGGGCCGCCGGCCGGCTCCGGACCGACTTCCGCCCGCTCCCGCTGACGCTCGGGCACCACGTCCCGTGCCACGTCAAGGCGCTGCGGCGGCCGCCGGCCGGGCCGGGCCTGCTGTCGCTCGTCCCGGGGGTGACGGTGCGGACGATCGACGTCGGGTGTTCCGGGATGGCCGGGACGTGGGGGATGCAGGCGGCGCACCGGGCGACGTCGCTGGCGGCCGGGGCGGCCGTGTTCGCGGAGGTCGGCCGGCCGGGGGTGCTGTTCGGGTCGACCGAGTGCAGCGCGTGCCGGCTGCAGCTGCAGGACGCGACCGGGAAGCGGACCCTGCACCCGGTGCAGTACCTGGCCCTGGCGTACGGGCTGCTGCCGGAGCTCGAGGCCCGGCTGCGGAAGCCGCTGGGCGAGCTGGTTTCGGACTAGCTCCCGGCTCCGTGGGCGAGGCACTCCTGCCTCGCCCGGAAGCGAGGCAGGAGTGCCTCGCCCACGGAGGGAGGGGGACCATGACCGTCCGCGTCCTGCTGTTCGCCGCCGCCCGCGACCTCGCCGGGGCCGACGCCGTGACCGTCGAACTCCCGCCCGGGGCGACCGTCGCCGACCTCCGGGCCGCGCTCGCCGCCCGGGTGCCGGCGCTCGCCGCGCTGCTGCGGCGGTCGTCGGTCGCCGTGAACCACGACTTCGCGGAGGACGACCGTGCCATCGACCCCGCCGCCGAACTCGCCGTCATCCCCCCCGTTAGCGGCGGCTAGGCTCATGCGGGTCGTGGCGTGGGTGGCGGCCGGCTGCCTTGCAGCGGGCGCCGCCGTCGTCGTCCTCGCGATGTTCCTCCTCCGCTGGCCGGTCGAGGTCCACCGCTGGGTACAGCCCCCGACCGTGAACTACCAGCGCTGGGACCCGTATGCGGTGCGCGTGCTCGAAGTCTCCCCCGTGCTCTGGCCGTGGAAGCGGTACGAGGTCTGGGTCACACGCGCCGCGAGTGGCCGCCACGGGCACATGAGGGATTACGGCTTCGACTACGAGGTGCGGGAGGAAGGGTACTTCGGGCGGTGCCAGGTCGAGTGGACATCCGAGGGCGTCACGCTCGTCGAGCCGACCGGGTACCGGCTGTTCTTCCCGGCAAAGGCGTTCGTCGCCGTCCGCTGACCTGCTACTCTGACGGAATGGTCCGGCTGACCCGCGAACCGATCGACCCGGCCGCCGTCGCCGCCGCGGTCCGCGACCCGCACTGCGGGGCGGTCGCCGTGTTCCTCGGCACCGTCCGCGACCTGACCGGGGACGCCGTGACCGTCGCCCTCGACTACGAGGCGTACGGCCCGATGGCGGAGAAGAAGCTGGCCGAGATCGCGGCCGAGGTGCGGCGGCGGTGGCCGGTCGGCGGGGTCGCCCTGGTCCACCGGCTCGGCCGGCTGGCGGTCGGCGAGGTGAGCGTCGCGGCGGCGGTGAGTTCCCCGCACCGGGCCGAGGCGTTCGACGCCCTCCGGTTCGCCGTCGACACGCTCAAGGAGCTGGTCCCGATCTGGAAGAAGGAGAACGCCCCGGACGGGACCGGGGAGTGGCAGCACCAGTCCGCCCCGGCGAGCCGGGGGTGTCAGCCCCCGGAGCCCCGACCATGACCGTCCCGACCGTGTACCTCGCCCGGCACGGCGAGACCGAGTGGTCGAAGAACGGCCGGCACACCGGCCGGACCGACCTGCCGCTCACCCCGGCGGGCGAGGAAGACGGCCGGCGGCTCGCCGGGCGGCTCGCCGGCACGACCTTCGCCCGGGTGTTCAGCAGCCCGCTGTCCCGCGCCCGCCGGACCGCCGAGCTCGCCGGCTTCAACCCCGAGCCGGACCCCGACCTGCTGGAGTGGGACTACGGCGAGTACGAGGGGAAGACGAGCGCCGAGATCCGGGCGGCGAACCCCGGGTGGCTGCTGTTCCGCGACGGCTGCCCCGGCGGGGAGTCGCCGGCCGACCTCGCCGCCCGCGTCGACCGGCTGGCGGCGAAGCTGAAGGCGCTCGACGGGAACGTCCTGTGCTTCGCCCACGGGCACCTGCTGCGGGTGCTGGCCGCCCGGTGGGTCGGCGCACCGGTGGCGCTCGCGGCGTGCCTGCTGCTCGGGACCGCGACGCTCTCCGCCCTGAGCTTCGACCACGGCCGGGCGGAGGAGCCGGCCATCAAGATGTGGAACAGCGGGTGAGGGCCGTCGCCGCCGGCCCCCGAACCCAGGCCGTTGGCCTGGGCTGAGGGAGGGCGGGCCTTCGGCCCTCAGACACCCCGAGCCCCGAAGGGGCGATCTTCCTCAGCCCAGTCCAACGGCCTGGGAAGGCTCCCGCGGTGAGCGCACGACACCCCTTACGACTGGCCTCCGACCCGGACTCGGTCTTCCGCCCCGAGTCCCGCGCCCCGAGTTCCGCGCTCGTCGACACCTTCGGCCGGGCCCACACCAACCTCCGCGTCTCGGTCACCGACCGGTGCAACCTCCGCTGCACCTACTGCATGCCGGAGGACGTCGCCTTCCTCCCCCGGGCGGAGTTGCTGACGTTCGAGGAGATCACCCGCGTCGTCCGGGTCGCCGCGGGGCTGGGGGTGGACAAGGTCCGGCTGACCGGCGGGGAGCCGCTGGTGCGGCGCGACCTGCCGACGCTCGTCCGGATGCTCGCCGCCGTCCCCGGCATCACCGACCTCGGGCTGACCACCAACGGGCTGCTCCTCGCCGCCCAGGCCGACGCCCTGTTCGCCGCCGGGCTGCGGCGGCTGAACGTCTCCCTCGACACCCTCGACCCCGGGCGGTTCCGCGAGCTGACCCGCCGCGACGGCCTCCCGGCGGTGCTCGCCGGACTCGACGCGGCCAGGCGGGCGGGGTTCGCCCCGATCAAGGTGAACGCGGTGGCGATCCGCGGGTTCGCCGAGCACGACGTCGTCCCGCTCGCCCGGTACTGCCGGGAACACGGGTTCGCGCTGCGGTTCATCGAGTACATGCCGATCGGGGCCGACCCGTGGGAGCGGGACAAGGTGGTCCCGGCCGACGAGATCCTCGACCGGATCGGCCGGGCGGTCGGCGAACTCGTGCCGGCCGGCGGGGACGCGGCGTCGCCTTCGGCGGACTATGCGTACCGGGACGGCGGCGGGCGGGTCGGGGTGATCGCGTCCGTCACCCGGCCGTTCTGCGGGGCCTGCAACCGCCTCCGGCTGACGGCCGACGGGAAGGTGCGGAACTGCCTGTTCGCGCTGGACGAGGCGGACGCCCGGGGGCTGCTCCGGGCCGGCGCCCCGGACGCCGCCGTCGCCGACCTGATCCGAGACACGGTCCGGGCGAAGTGGGCCGGGCACGGGTTCAACGCTTCGGATTTTGTGAAGCCTAACCGGACGATGCACGCGATCGGGGGATGATGTAAGCTGACAGGACCGCCCCGCGCCGCCAGCCCCCGAGCCGCCGATGGAACCCCGCGACGACCTGCCGTACGACGAGAGCGACCACGACCCGCTGATCCGCGAGCTGCGGGCCGAGATGGTCCGGCTCCAGGCCCGGCTCGACCAGTTGACCGCCGCCACCCGCGACCAGGCGGAGGAGGCGGCCGAACTCCGCGCCCGGCTGACGGAACTGGAGATCGCGGTCGGCCGGCTGCGGGAGCGGTACCGGCGGGCGTCCCGGTTCTGGGGCGTGATCGGGCTGTTCTACGGGGCCGCCATCGGGATGTGGGTGAGCTGGCTGTTCCGCTGACCGCCCCGCCGGCTTGGCCTTCCCGCGCGTCTCGGCCGGCCGGTACAATCCCCGCCGGGCAACCCACGGAGTCCGCCGTGTCCTTCCGGGTCGGCAGCGGCCACGACACCCACCGGCTGGCGGCCGGCCGGCCGCTGGTGCTCGGCGGGGTGACCGTCCCGCACGAGAAGGGTTTGGTCGGGCACTCGGACGCGGACGCGGTGCTGCACGCGGTGACCGACGCCCTGCTCGGGGCGGCCGGCCTCGGGGACATCGGGGACGCCTACCCGGACACCGACCCGCGGTACGCCGGGGCCGACTCCCGCCTGTTCCTGACGGAAACGCTCGCCCGGCTGAACCGGGACGGCTGGCGGGTTGTCAACCTGGACGTGACGGTGTTCGCCCAGGAGCCGAAGCTCGGGCCGGTGAAGGCGGCGATGCGGGAGTCGCTGGCCGGGCTGCTCGGGCTGCCGGCCGGTGCGGTGAACGTGAAGGCGAAGACCGGGGAGAAGGTCGGGCACATCGGCCGCGGCGAGGCGATCGGCGCCCACGCGGTCGTGTTGGTCACACGGACCGGCGAACCCGGAGCGTGAGCGACGGGGTGGCGTCCCGACTCGGCGTGTTGCACCACCCGGGGGTGGCGCCACCCCGTCGCTCACGCTCCGGGTTCGCCCGGAAGGACTCACGATGGCCCTGCAGGTGTACTCGACGCTGACCCGCCGGAAGGAGCCGTTCCACAAGCGGCCGGGCGACGCCGTGTCGATGTACGTGTGCGGGCCGACGGTGTACAAGCCGAGCCACATCGGGCACATGGTCGGCCCGGTCATCTTCGACACCGTGAAGCGGTACCTCACGTACCTCGGGTACAAGGTGACGTGGGTCGTCAACATCACCGACGTCGACGACAAGCTCATCAAGCGGGCCGGGGAGCTGGGGACGACGGTCCCGGCGCTCGCGGCCGAGATGACGGCCGACTACCTCGACTGCCTGAAGAAGCTGAACGTCACCGGGATCGACCACTTCCCGAAGGCGACGGAGCACATCGCCGGGATGGTGGCGATGATCGGGACGCTGGTCGAGAAGGGGCACGCGTACCCGGCCGGCGGGGACGTGTACTTCGACGTGTCGAAGGACGCGGACTACGGGAAGTTGTGCAACCGCGACCCGGAGCAGTTGGAGGCGGGGAGCCGGATCGAGGTGAGCGACCGGAAGCGGAACCCGGGCGACTTCGCGCTGTGGAAAGGGGCGAAGCCGTCCGAGCCCGCCGAGGTGCAGTTCGACAGCCCGTGGGGGAAGGGCCGGCCGGGGTGGCACATCGAGTGCTCGGCGATGAGCCGCGCGCTGCTGGGCGACACCCTCGACATCCACGGCGGCGGGCTGGACCTCACGTTCCCGCACCACGAGAACGAGCTGGCCCAGAGCGAGAGCGCGACCGGGAAGGAGTTCGCCCGGGTGTGGATGCACAACGGGCTGCTCCAGCTGCGCGACAAGGACGGGAAGCCGGCCAAGATGGCCGGGTCGCTCGGGAACGTGCTGAACGTGGCCGACGCCCTGAAGCACGTCCCCGGCGACGCCTTGCGGTTCTTCATGCTGAAGACCCACTATCGGTCGCCGATCGACCTCGGCATTTGGGACTGGAAGAACCCCGCGACCCCGATCCCCGACGGGCTTGTTGAGGCAAGGAAGGCTCACGAGAGGTTCGTGCGGTTCGCGGAGAGTGTGCGGCGAATCACCGGCCGGCCGTTCGCCGACCTGCCGGCACCGGACCGGGACCGGGCGTTCGCCAAGCCGGCGTTCGCGGAGGCGTTCCGGCAGTTCCGCGACTTCCTGGACGACGACTTCAACACCGGCGGGGCGGCCGGCGTGCTGTTCGACCTGGTGTGGCGGGTCAACGCCGTCGCCCACGAGGCCCGGCTCGAAGACCCGGCGGCGAACAACCCGACCGCGAAGGCCGAGTTCGTCGAAGGCGCGGCGCTGGTGAAGCAACTCGCCGACATCCTCGGGCTGACGTTCCTTCCTCGACTGGGCGGCTTGTTGCAGCCATTCGTCGTAGACGGAAACCTCACGGCGGGGGCCGCGCTAAGTGAAGAATCGGCGGCGGGTCACACCGCGGAGAGCCGGTTAAGTGGGCTGGTGCAACTCCTCATCGACCTGCGGAACAACCTCCGCGCCGAGGCGAAGGCGGCGGCCAAGGACAACCCCCTCAAGAAGGCCCTGTTCGACCAGACGGACCTGATCCGGAAGCGGCTCGGCGAACTCGGCGTCACCCTCGAAGACCGCCCCGGCGGCACCACCTGGCGCGTGGGGTAAGATACCGGTACGGAGTCCCCAACCTGAGGTTCACGCGGCACGGCCGCTCGGCTATGGATGGGCACCCTCGTGTGAGGCCGTCCGAACCCCGCCGGGACCGCCGCCATGACCCCCCACCCGCACCTGCCGACCGCCGCCCCGCCGGTCACCCCGCGCGTCCTCGGCCTCGACCCCGGGCTGCACGTCACCGGGTACGCCGTCCTCGAGTTCACCGACGCCGGCCCCAAGGTGTGCGAGGCCGGGGTCATCCGGTCGGCCGACGGCCGCGACCCTGCGGACATGGCGGCCCGCGTCCGCGTCCTTTACGATGGCCTCCTCGAAGTCGTCCACCAGTGGAAGCCGACGGCGATGGCCGTCGAGCAGTTGTTCTCCCACTACGACCACCCGCGGACCGCGGTACTCATGGCCCACGCCCGCGGGGTCTTCCTGCTCGTGGGTTCGCAGTGTAGTATACCGGTGGCCAGTTACGCCCCGGCCCGGGTGAAGAAGCTGATCACCGGCAACGGCCGGGCCGGGAAGGAGCAGATGCAGCACGCCGTCGCCCGGGAGTTCGGGCTGCCGGCCCCGCCGGAGCCGCACGACGTGGCCGACGCCCTGGCGATCGCCCTGTGCCACTACCACGCCGCGACCGGTCGCGGGGTGACCGGCGGGGCCCGGGCGGTGACCTTCACCGGCGTGAACCGGGCCGCCCTGCTCGGCGATGACCCCGACGTACTCGACACCACGGACGACGCGGCATGATCACCAAGATGACGGGCGTCCTCACCCGGGTGCTGGACGACGAGGCCCGGGTGCAGGTCGGGCCGATCGAGTACCAGGTGCTGATCCCGGAGACGGTCCGGCGGCAGTTGCAGCTGCGGACCGGGCGGGAGGTGACGTTCCACGTCACCGAATTCCTGGAGGGGAACGGCGGGGGGAACCGGTTCGTGCCGCGGCGGATCGGGTTCCTGACGGAGGGCGAGCTGGAGTTCTTCGACCTGTTCTGCACGGTCGAGAAGATCGGGGTGAAGAAGGCGCTGCGGGCGATGAGCCGGCCGGTGAAGGAGATCGCCGACGCGGTCAGCCGGCAGGACGCCCGGTGGCTGGCGACGCTGCCCGGGATCGGGGCGCAGACGGCCGACCAGATCATCATCTCGCTGAAGCGGAAGGTGACGCGGTTCGCGCTGATGGCCGCGGCGGCGCAGCAGCCGAGCCTGCCGGAGCCGGTCGAGGCGGCCCCGGTGCCGGACGCGGTGGTCGAGGCGAACGGGAAGAAGAAGGCGAACGGGAAGAAGAAGGCGGCCGCGGAGGAGGAGCCGGCGCCGGAGCCGCTGGTGACGCCGGCGGACGGGCGGCTGATCGAGGACGTGTACGAGGCGCTCATGGGGTTGGGCCTGAACCCGCTCGACGCCCGCAGCAAGCTCGACGGCCTCTTGACGTGCGGGAAGTCGTTCAAGACCCTGCAGCAGGCGCTGACGCTGATCTTCGGCCAGAAGGGGTGAACGTGATGAGCACCGTGACGTTCCGGGTCGAGGACGAGAAGGCCGGCCGGCTGGCGGACGCGGCCCGGGAGCGGGGTGTCGCCGTCGAGGCCCTGCTCCAGCAGATCACGGACGACTTCCTCGCCCGGCAGGAAGGTTTCGAAGCCGCGGCGAAGTACGTCCTGGCGAAGAATGACGAGCTGTACCGGCGGCTCGCCCGATGAGGTACCTCGACGCGGACGAGGTGATCCGCCTGCAAGAGTTGGTGATCGCCAGATCGGGAGGGCGGCCGGGGGTCAAGGTTCGCGGGTTGATCGAGTCCGCCGCGGCCCAACCCCGGATGTCGTTCGGCGGCGACGACCTTTACCCGACGCTCGCCGAGAAGGCGTCGGCCCTCGGGTTCTCGCTGGCCCGGAACCACGGGTTCGAGGATGGGAACAAGCGGATCGCGCACGCGGCGATGGAAGCGTTCCTCGTCCTGAACGGGTACGAGGTCGCCGCCGCGGTCGACGAGCAGGAGTCCGTCTTCCTCCGGCTCGCGGCCAAGGAACTGTCGCGGGACGAGTTCACCGAGTGGGTCCGGGCACACATCACGCCGCTCGCGGCGGCCGCGGGAGAAACGAATGCCCCGTGAGAAGGTCATCACCACGATGCCGGCGGACGACGGCGACGACCGGAAGGTCGACGCGGCCCTGCGCCCGAAGCTCCTCAAGGAGGTGATCGGGCAGCGGAAGGTCGCGGAGCGGCTGGAGGTCGCCGTCGCCGGCACCAAGAAGCTCAAGGAGCCGCTCGGGCACATCCTGTTCGACGGCCCGCCCGGGCTCGGCAAGACCACGTTCGCCACCGTCCTCCCGAACGAGCTCGGGACCGGCATCCAGATGACCAGCGGGCCGGCCCTCGCCAAGCCGGCCGACATGCTCCCGTTCCTCACCAACCTGGACGAGGGGAGCATCCTGTTCATCGACGAGATCCACCGGATGCCGCGGATCGTCGAGGAGTTCATCTACCCGGCGATGGAGGACTTCCGGGTCGACATCGTCCTCGGCGAGGGGATGAGCGCCCGCACCATCTCGATGCAGCTCAAGCCGTTCACCCTGATCGGGGCGACCACCCGCAGCGGGATGCTGTCCAGCCCGATGCGGGACCGGTTCAAGATCCACGAGCACCTGGAGTTCTACAGCGTCGAGGAGCTGGGGAAGATCGTGACGGTGAACGCCGCGAAGCTGAACACGCCGATCACCCCCGCGGCGGCGCACGAGCTGGCCCACCGGAGCCGCGGCACCCCGCGGGTGGCGAACGCCCGGCTGTACTGGGCCCGGAGCTACGCCGCCGCCCGGCACGACGGGGCGATCACCGAGGACGTGGCCCGTGCCGCCCTGGACATGGCCGAGGTCGACCGCGACGGGCTCGACCGGAACGACCGGAAGTACCTGGAGACGCTGATCGACCTGTTCGGCGGCGGCCCGACCGGGGTCGAGGCGCTGGCCGCGACCATGAACCTCGCCACCGACACCCTGTCCGACGAGATCGAGCCGTACCTGCTGCGGGAGCAGTACATCATCCGGTCGCCGCGCGGCCGGGTGGCGACGCCGCGCGGGTTCGGCGTGCTCGGGAAGGTGCCGCCGAAGCCGAAGGACGAGCCGCAACCCGGGCTGTTCGAGTGACGGCCGGTCAGCCCGCCGGCCCGTTCCCGGGCGGCGGGCGGTCCGGCCGCGGCCCCCGCCGCTTCTTCCCCTTCTTCCGCCGGCCGCCGGCCTTCTCGGCGGTTCGGAACCGCTTCTTCCGGTCGTGGTCCGCCTCCGCCTCTTCGATCGAGTGCGAGCAGGTGACGTCCTCCTCGTGCCCGGCCAATTCCGCCAGCTTGCGGAAGTGGTCCCGCAGCACCCGCACCTCGTTCTCCGTCAGGTCCTCGGCGGCGATCAGTCGGTTGCTCGCCCCCTTCACCGCCGCCACCAGCTCGTTCAACTTCAGGTGGACCGCCCGCGAGTCCTTGTTTTGCGACCGCTGGATCAGGAACACCATCAGGAACGTCACCACCGTAGTCCCGGTGTTGATGACCAGCTGCCAGGTGTCCGAGTACTGGAACACCGGGCCGGTGACCGCCCATCCCAGCACCACCCCGACCGCCAGCGCGAACGCGGTCGAACTCCCGGCCCACTCCGTCGCCCGGCCCGAGGCGCGCTCCAGCCACCCGCCCTTCGTCACACCGGCGTCCATCGTCGCCTCCTCCATCAACCCCCGTCGATCCACACTTGCAAACCGGGTACCGGAATCGGGCTGCCAGACCCGGAGGCCGCATCAACCCGACTCGATGCAGAAATTCTAGGCCATTACCACTGTACTCCTCTTGACGTAGTCACCCCGTAGTCCTTAATGATGAGGACTGACGGGTGGCACCATCACGTTCTCATCCGCCACCCGAGCCGGCTCGCACCGGCACCCGACGTCCGTCGCCCTGCTTCGCCCCCCCCGTCGCCCGTGACGCCGTTCGCCCGTCCCTGTCGGAGACGGTCATGGTCCTCTCACGTCCGTCGAGCGGGCACGCCCCGCTCCCGCCCCGCCGCGCCCGGCGCGGGTTCACGCTGATCGAGCTGTTGGTCGTCATCGCCATCATCGCCGTCCTGGTCGGGCTGCTCCTCCCGGCCGTGCAGAAGACCCGGGAGGCGGCCGCCCGGACCCGGTGCCAGAACAACCTGAAGCAGATGAGCCTGGCCCTGCACAACTGCCACGACACCAACGGCCGGTTCCCGCCGATGGCCGGGTTCTCGTACGGCGGGGCGTACTACGCCCCGATGTTCTTCCACCTGCTCCCGTACATCGAGCAGGACGCGGTGCACAAGCTGGCCACCCCGGTCACCGGCGGCGGGGTGATCCCGCTGTGGGAGACCCCGGGGGCGGCCGGCACCCAGTTCCTGCGGCAGACCCGGGTGAAGGTGTACCAGTGCCCGACCGACGCCACGGTCGGGACGAACGCGGCCACCGACTGGACCCCCGGGGACGCGAGCTACGCCGCCAACTTCCAGCTGTTCGGGAACCCGAACTTCAACCCGTCCAGCACCGTCCACGCGGACTGGGACGGGCGGGCGACGTTCAACTCGGTGCCGGACGGGCTGTCGAACACGATCGCGTTCGCGGAGAAGCTGTCGTACTGCCCGGGCACGGTGAGCAACGCCGGGGCCACCTTCCCGGACCGGAACGGGAACCACGTGCACGGCGGGTCGTGGTGGCTGCGCGGCATCTACCGGGCCGGGACGGTGACCGGGTCGACCCCCCCGAGCGGGACCGACAGCTACCCGGGGGACCGGGTGTCGGCGGTGTTCGGCGGGGGCCGGGGGAACGACGGCACCCGCTGGTACACCGGGGTGAACAGCAAGCCGACGACGTTCGGCATCCCGGGGGCGAACACCACCGCCGGCCCGTGCGACCGCGGGCTGGCGTCGTCCCCGCACACCGGGCTGATCGTCGTCGGGCTCGGGGACGGGAGCGTCCGGAACGTGAGCGCGGCGGTCACCGCGCAGACCTGGTGGGCGGCCCTCACCCGGGCCGGCGGCGACCTGCTCGGGGCCGACTGGTGACCCGCCCCCGACCCCGCGAACCCCGGCCGAACGGCCGGGGTTCGTTTTTTCCGCGACGCGCCGGGGTACTTCGACCCAAGATGGGTAGCGAACCACGGCGGTTCGCCCGCGGAGGTCCCGATGCCGCACCCCGGCCTGTCCGCCGCCGTCGCCCGGGCCGGGTCGCTCGCCGTCCCGGACGCCGACGACGGCCACCTCGTGACCCGGTTCGCCCGGTCCGGGGACGGGGCCGCGTTCGCCGAGCTGGTCCGCCGGCTCGGCCCGATGGTGCTCGGGGTGTGCCGGCGGGTGGCCGGCGACCCGCACCTGGCCGACGACGCGTTCCAGGCGGCGTTCCTGGTGCTCGCCCGCCGGGCCGCCGACGTCCGCCCGGCCGGGGCGGTGCGGGGGTGGGTGTACGGGGTGGCGGTCCGAGTCGCCCGGGAGGCCCGCGCCGTGTCCGCCCGCCGCCGCGCCCGCGAGGTGCCGGTCGCCGCGCCCCCCGACCGCCCGGCCGGGGTCGCCGACCCGCCCGACGCGGACGCCCTGCGGGCGCTCGACGAGGAGGTGGCCGCCCTGCCCGAGCACCTGCGGGCGGCGGTCGTCATGTGCGAGCTGGGCGGGCTGACCCGCCGGGACGCGGCGCCCCGGCTCGGGGTGCCGGAGGGGACGGTGTCGAGCCGGCTGGCGAAGGCCCGCCGGCTCCTCGCCGACCGGCTCCGGCGGCGCGGGTTCGCCCCGCCGGCCGCCGGGCTGGCCGCCGTCGCCCTGGCCGCCGTCCCGCCCGCCCTCGCGGCGTCGGCCTCCGCCCTCGCGTCCCCCGGCGCCCCGGTCCCGCCCGCGGTCGCCGCCCTGACCACCGGAGTGTTCCGAGCCATGACCGCGAGCAAGCTGAAGGCCACCGGGTTCGCACTGGCCGCGGCCGCCCTGCTCGGCGCGGGCGCCGCCTATTCCGCCGGGCTGTTCGCCGCCCCGCCCGCGGACCCGCCTCCACCCCCGAAGGCCGCCGTGCCGCAACCCGAAGCGAATCTGCCCCCGGCCGGGCCGAACCGCATCCTCTTCCTCCGGGATGGGCACCTCGTGCTCGTCGACCCGGACGGCAAGAACGAGACGACGGTCGCCCGGGAGCGCGGGGCGCCGCGGGCGGTGGCGGCGAGGCTGTCGCCGGACGGGAAGCGGGTCGCGGTCCAGGTCGAGTCGCCGGCCGCGGCCGACCCGGCCCCGGACGCCCCGCCCCGGTACCGGGTGTACGTCCGGGACGTCGGCGGGAAGGGGCCGGGCACCCCCCTCGGCGGGCACGTCGACGGGTTCGCGTGGTCCCCGGACGGGGCCGGGGTCGCGTACACCACCCTCCACCCGGGGAACGACGCGGCGAAGCGGCACGCCGCCCACGGCCTCGAGGACCTGGCGAAGAAGACGGACGGCCCGCTCCTGCTCTCGCCCGACCACATGATCTGCGACTGGTCGCGGGACGGGAAGTTCTTCCTCACCGGGGGCGGGGCGACCGACCGGGTGTGGCCGTCGCTGTGGCTGACGAGCCGGGACGGGGACGAGCTGAGGCGGCTGACCCACCCGGCCGTGGCGTGCACCGGCGGGCGGCTGTCGCCGGACGGGAAGCGGCTCCTGTACGGCGGCTTCGTCCCGCAGAACGTGCCCGCGGCGAAGGACGCGCCCGGCGAGGTCGGGAAGTTCGAGCTCCGCGTCCTCGACGTCGCGTCCCGGAAGTCGGCCGCGGTGGCGAACGTCCCCGACGGGGGCGAGCCGACCGGGCTGTGCTGGTCGCCGGACGGGAAGCGGGTGGCGTACGGCTGGTGCGAGGGCCCGGCCTTCGACGGCGACGGGAAGCCGGTGGTCGATCAGGAGCGCGAGGCCCGGCTGGTCGTCTGCGACCCGGACGGCAAGAACGCCAAGGCGGTCGCGACCTGGAAGGTCAAGCCGCCGCCGGGGCAGCCCGGGCGGGTCGAGGTCGACTGGCGGTGACCGCGGCCGGCGCCCGACCCGAACCCCGCCCGCCGGCGGGGTTCGGCGTTTCCCTCCGGCGGCCGGTTCGCGGAAAATGTCTCCGGCCGCCGAAGGCCCGGCCGGCCCGCGCCCAATAAGGGTGGGCCGGCGCGGTGCCGGCCCGGAGACCGACGATGCCCCAGCCCGGACTGTCCGCCGCCGTCGCCCTCGCCCGCCGGGCCGCCCCTCGGACCGACGGCCAGCTCCTCGCCGCCTTCCTCGCGACCCGGGACGCCGACGCGTTCGCCGAGCTGGTCCGCCGGCTCGGGCCGATGGTGCTGGCCGTCTGCCGGCGGGTGACCGGGCACCGGCAGGACGCGGAGGACGCCTTCCAAGCGGCCTTCCTCGTCCTCGCCCGGAGGGCCGCCGCGGTGGCGCCGCGGGAGGCGGTCGGGAACTTCCTGTACGGGGTGGCCGTCCGGGTCGCCCGGGAGGCGCGAGCCGTGTCCGCCCGCCGCCGCGCCCGCGAAGTCCCGACGCCCGACCTCCCGGACGTCGCCCGCCCCGCCCCCGAGCCGGACGACCTGCCGGCCGTGCTGGACGAAGAGCTGGCGGGGCTGCCCGAGAAGTACCGCACGCTGCTGGTGCTGTGCGACCTGCGGGGCGAACCCCAGACGGCCGTCGCCGGGCGGCTCGGGCTGGCCGTCGGGACGGTGTACAGCCGGCTGGCGGCGGCCCGGAAGCGGCTCGGCGAGCGGCTGCGGCGGCGGGGCGTGGGGCTGCCCGCGACCCTGGCGTGCGGGGTCGCCGTCCCGCCCGCCCTCGCGGCGTCGGCCTCCGCCCTCGCGTCCCCCGGCGCCGCGATCCCGACCGGGGTCGCCGCCCTGACCACCGGAGTGTTCCGAGCCATGCTCCTCCGCAAGCTGACCGCCCCCGCCGTCGCCGTACTCGCCGTCGCCGCGTCGGTCGCGCTCGGCCTCGCCGCCGGGTCCGGCCCGCCGCAGCCGGCCGCGGCCGCCCGGCCGGCCCCCGTCCCGGCAGACCCGAAGCCGGCCCTGAAGGGGCCGAACAAGATCCTGGTCTACCGGGCCGGGTGCCTGACCCTGATCGACCCGGACGGGAAGAACGAGACCAAGGTGACCCGCGGCCACCCCGAGCTCCACCCCGTCGACGCCAAGCTGTCGCCGGACGGCACGCGCGTCGCGGTGCTGTACGTCGCGGCGGAGGGGGTTTCCCGGAAGGGGAGGCTGTACGTCCGCGGGCCGGACGAGAAGGAGCCCGGTACCGACCTCGGGGTCGGGTGCGAGACGTTCTTCTGGTCCGCGGACGGGACGGAGATCGTGTACAGCGAGTTCGAGAACGTGGCCCCCGTCCGGGCGGACTCGCCCGCCCCGACCCACGCGGTGGTGAACGTCCGGACGAAAGGGAAGACCGCGGTCAAGCTCCCGGCCCGCCACGTCATCACGGACTGGTCGCGGGACGGGAAGCACTTCGTGACCACGAACGTGCGGCGCGACGACCTGGGGGCGGCGGTCAAGGTCCACCTGATGAACCGCGACGGGACCGAGGTCAAGGCCCTGACCGACGGGAAGTCGCCGTCCGCGGCGGAGGGCCGGCTGTCCCCGGACGGCCGGCGGGTGTTGCTCATGCAAGTGGCGGCGAAGGAGCAGGTGCCGGACGGCGTCGCCCGGCCGACCTCGACGTTGGCGGTGCTGGACGTGGCGACGGGGAAGACGGACCCGGTCGAGGGCGTGCCGCCCGGCGAAATCCGGGGGCACTGCTGGTCGCCGGACGGGAGCCGGATCGCGTACGCCTGGCGGGAGGTCCACGCCGGTACCGGGGAGGACGTCAAGGAGAAGGAGACCAAGTCCCTGCTGGTCGTCTGCGACCCGGACGGGAAGAACGCGAAGACGATCGCCTCCGAAAAGGGCCCGGGCCAGTTCTCCGTCATGATCGCCAGCCCCGACTGGCGGTGACCGCCCGCCCCGGCCCCGGGCTCACGCCCGGGGTTCGCCCTTCACCGTCGGCACCACGAACAGGACCACGCACGCCCCGACCGCCGCCAGCCCGCCGATCACGCACTTCGCCCACACCGGCAGCCCGCCGAGCACCAGACTCACCGTCACCACGGCCGCGATCAACGTCACCGCCAGCACCTTCACCGGCCGGCGGATCCCGCCGTGCTCGTCCCAGTCCCGCAATAGCCGCCCGAACAGCGGCGACCGCTTCAGCCACCGCTCCAGCCGCGGCGACGACCGCGAGAAGCAGTAGCTCGCCAGCAGCACCCACGGGGTCGTCGGCAGCCCCGGCAGGATCGCCCCCAGGTAGGCCAGCCCGACGCACAGCAGCCCGGCGGTCGCGTACAGCCCGCGGCGCAGCCCGGTCGCCGGCGTCCGCCGGGGCGGGTCGGCGGGGTTCGTGGGGGTGTCGGTCTCGTGTCCGGTCATGGTGGTCATGAACTACGATAGGACGGTCCGGCGTCGCCTGCGTCCCCCACCCGCGGACAACTCATGAAACCGCTCCTCGCCCTGCTCGCCGCGGCGGCCCTCGCCGCCCCGGCCGCCGCCCAGAACCGGTTCGCCCAGTTCACCAAGAAGTTCGAGAACGCCCCGGACCGGGCGGCGGTCAAGGCCGCCGGGCTGGTCGGCGGGGCCGGGACCGAGTGGCTCGCCGGCGGCGGGTTCCAGCCGGACGGGACCGTCGTCCTCGCCGGCACGAGCCTCGGCCCGACCCTCGACCTCCGCGGGACCAAGGCCGCCGTCCTCGGGAAGGACGCCCCGGCCCCGGAGGCGCACACGCCGCGCCCGAAGCTCGACGCCAAGGGGAAGCCGGAGGTCTCCAAGGACGGCACCCCGCGGTTCCTCGATCCTAGCTGGGCCGACCCGGCGGCCACCGCCTTCGTCGCCCGGATGAGCGCCGACCTGAAGGAGGTGAAGTCCGTCGCCCGGTTCCCGTGGAAGGCCGGCGGGGTGACGGCCGCGGCGGTCGACGGGCAGGGGAACATCTACCTCGCCGGGCCGGCCGGCGACGGCGTGGCGGCGGTCGGCGGGGACGTGCAGGAGCTGAAACCGACCGAGGGCGGGCCGGCGAAGGGGGCGGTGTCGCACACCTACGTCGCCAAGCTGTCCCCGGACGCCACGAAGGTGCTGTGGCTGCGGCACGTGAGGGCCGCGAGCAACGCCCCGGACGTGACCCTGCGGGCCGACGGGAAGGTGGCGTTCACCGGCCCGGACCTCCGCACCTTCTCCGCGGACGGGAAGCAGGAGTCGGTGACCGCGGTGCCGTTCCTGCTCGGCCGGCGGTCGGCCGTCAGCCCGGTGGACGGGACGTTCGCCCGCGGCGGGCAGACGGTGAACTGGCACACCGGGCGGGAGCCGTACCGCGACCCGTTCCTGTACGTCCACCGGCCGGACGGCAAGCTCCGGTACGAGCTGTACCACTGGGACGGCCCGCTCGTCGGCCTCGACAACCTGCGGCTCGTGTCGGACTCGGAGATCCGGCTCTTGAAGTACGACGCGGACGGGAACCTGATCGTGTACGCGTGGAGCGACGGCGGGAACTCGGTGATGTACCGGGAGCCGTTCGACGTGCGGACCACCGCCAAGAACTTCAAGGGGCTGGGGATGTCGGCGTGGGGGGCGGGGGTGCTCAGCTGCGCGTACGTGATCAAGCTCGACCCGAAGGACTACCGGGTGATCGGCGGGACGCTGTGGCTGGCGTTCACCGCGACCCCGGACAAGCCGAACAGCATCTGGATCGACACCCTGGGGTTCGCCGGGGACGGGTCGGTGTGTGCCGGGGGGAAGAGCGCGTTCGGGCTGGTCGAGACCGGGAACCGGCTGAACACGGGCGAGCCGGCCGGGCCGTACGTGGCGGTGTTCAACGCCGACACCACGTCGCTGCGGTTCTGCTCGGCGCTGCCGGGGACGGCGGCGGCGGAGGTGGCGGAGACCGGCCGGTGGGCGTTCGTGCGGGGCAAGCAGAACGGCAAGGAGGTGGTGCTGTGCGTCGGCAGCGCCGGGGAGAAGGACGACAAGGGCCGCGCCCCGCCGGCGACGGACGCGGCCGGCGGGAAGTTCGGCGGCGGGGCGGCGGACGGGTACGTGCTGCTGCTGGAACTCGGGAAGTGACCGGCGAGCGGGGGGCGTCAGCCCCCTGATGCAACGGGCATCAGGGGGCTGACGCCCCGCTCGCCGGCGCGGTTCACTGGCCGCGGGCGTCGGTCGGGAGCCGGAGGACGGCCCCGGCCGGCACGGCGTTGGGGCGGTGCTGCGGGTTGAGATCGTAGATCTCTTGCCACCGCTGGTCGGTCCCGAACACCTCCCGGGCGACGCCCCGCATGGACATCCCGCCCTCGGGGACGCGGAACGTCCGGGCGGCGCCCCACTCGGCGTTGGCGGCGGCCCGCCCGGCGGGGGTCGCCGCGCCCGGCTGCGGCTGGGCGTACTTCCGGACGACGTGGACCGGCGGCACGTCCACGGTCCCCCGGACCTCCTTGTTCCGGTTGTAGGCCTTCAGGGCGGCGGCGTACCGCCCGTCGCCGTAGAACTCCCGGCTCACGGTGTCGTAGGTGTCGCCCGCCTTCGGGTAGTAGATGTCCACGTCGTAGGACGTGGTCGGGGCGCGCTCCGGGGTGACGGGCGTGACGGCCGGCGGGTCGGCCGGCGGCGCGATCTCTGCCTTCGGGCCGGCCGCGGGGGGCGTGACCCCGCCGGTCGGACTCACTGGTGGGGTCGGGGACGAAGGCGGGTCGAACGCCGGCGACCTGGGTAGCGGGTCCTGACCCCCGCGCTCCGGTGGGACGGCGGGGCGCGGCGGGGTGCCGTCCGTCAGCCCGCCCGGTAGCGCCGGGAGGAGGAGGGGCGGGTCGGTGACCGCCCGGCCCTCGACCTTAGCCGCCTCCGGTTTCGGAGGCACGGCGCCCCCGGGGCCGGCCGGCTTCGGGGTGGTCGGGACCGGGGGTACCAAGTCCATCGACCCGGCGGGCGGAAGCGAAGGCGGGGCCGGAAGGTTGCCTTGACTGTTGCCCGGGAGCGCGGGCAGGGCGAGGGGCGGGGTCGGGCCGCCCGGCGCGGCGGGGGTCCCCGGCAGGCCACGCGGCGGGAGCGGCGGGGCTACCCCGGCGGCCGGAGCATCGGGCGGGGGCTGTGGGCTCCCGGCTGCTGGCGGGGCGGTCCCTTGACCGGGAAGCGGCGGTAGTCCCGGGGCAGGTACCGGTGTGACCGACGGGCCCCCCGGTTGGCCGCCACTGGCGAGCCCGCCCGCCGCCGGCGGTTCGTCCTTCGGGAGCTGGTCGGCGGGCTCGTCCCGGGGGCCGGGCTTCAGCTCGATGGCCGGCGGGAAGGCCGGGGCGTGAACGTAGCCCTCCGGGCCCGGGTCGGCGCGGACCGGGGTGGCCGGCGGGCCGCTGCCGGAAGGAGGCGTGAAGGTCGGACCGCTGCCGGCGGCCGGAGTGGTGATGGCCTCCACGGCGGGGGGGCTCGGCACGGCGGGCGCCGGCGGTCGCGGCGGGTCGTCGGGCGGGACCGGGATGGGGAGCGGCTGCGGGTCGGCGCCGCCGTCCGGGACGAGCAGCTTCATGGCGGCGACCCCGGCCACCAGGCTGAACAGCGCCGACGCCCCGACCGCCGTCTGCTTCCGCCCCACCAGCCCCGCCGCCCGCGCCAGCAGCGACCGCCCGGCCGGCGCGGGCGGCGCCGGCACCGGCCCCGCCGGCTTCGGGTCGGGTTTCGCGGCTGGGGCAGGGTCGTCGGCCAGCACGCCGGCGATCCGCTGCGCGAGCGTCGGGGCGACCGTGGCCGGGCGCGGGGCCGGCTTGGGCGGGGCTTCGACGGCGATGGGTTCGGTCATCCGTGACCTGCGGGTTACGGGTTACGGCGGCCCGCCGGAGCGCACCGCCACCCGCAGCTTGGCGCTGCGGGCGCGGGGGTTGCGGGCCACCTCCTCGGCGCCGGCCTCGACCGGCTTCTTCGTCCGCGGCTCCCACACCCCGGGGGCGCGGAACGCCTGCTTCACCCGCCGGTCCTCCAGCGAGTGGAAGCTGATCACCCCGGCCCGGCCGCCCGGCCGCACCGCCCGCGGCAGCGCCGCCAGCAGCCGGTCGAGTGCCCCGAGCTCGTCGTTCACCGCCACCCGCAGGGCCTGGAACACCCGGGTGGCCGGGTCGATCCCGCCCGACCGCGGCACGCAACTCCGTACGACGGCGGCGAGGTCGGCGGTCGTCGCGAACGGCTGCGCCCGCCGCCGCTCCACCACCTTCCGGGCGACCCGCCGGCTGTGCCGCTCCTCGCCGTACTCGAAGAACACGTCGGCGAGGGCGGCCTCGGACAGCGTGTTGACGAGGTCGGCGGCGGTCGCCCCGGTGGAGGGGTCGAGCCGCATGTCGAGCGGGCCGTCGTCGCGGAAGCTGAGCCCGCGGGCGGCGTCTTGTACCTGGTCGGACGCGAACCCGAGGTCGGCGAGCACCCCGTCGACCGCGTCCACCCCGAGGTTGGCGAGGACGCCGGGGAGCTGGTCGAAGTTCGCGCGGACCAGGGTGACCGGCAGCCCGGCGAGCCGCGGCCGGGCGAGGTCGAGCATGGCCGGGTCCTGGTCGAGCCCGACCAGCCGGCCGGACTCGCCGAGCTTCTCCGCGATCAGCCGGCTGTGCCCGCCGGCCCCGACGGTGCCGTCGACCCACGTCTCGCCGGGCCGGGGGTCGAGGAGGGCGACGGTTTCGGCGGGGAGCACGGCGGCGTGGCGCGGCTCGCGGGGGGCTGACATACGGCGTCCCGGGGGGCGGGTCAAGGCGAGGCACGCCCAACCACGGCATGGGCGACCGGGTCAGTAGGTGTCGGGCTCCGGGGACCCGAAGCCGACGTCCTTGCGTACCTCGTACGGGAAGGCGTCGAGGATGGCCCGCCCCTGCTCCAGCCCGACCGCGAGGACGATGACCCCGTTCTCGTCCTCGAGGCAGGCGACGTTCTGCCCGCCGTGGTGGAACGACAGGAGGCGGTCGTTCCGCTGGCGGACCGCGGTGGCCGGGTGGACCCCGAACGCCTCCGGGATCCGCCCGGCCTCGAACTGCTTCCGCACGTGCTCCGCGAGGAACGCGAGGTCCAAATCCACCCCGGCCTGCACCTCCGGGGTGACCGGGAGGTAGTCGTCGGGCCGGACGTCGCCGCCGAGGATGCGGCGGGCGCGGGCGAGGAACGCCGGCTCGGCGGCCGGCGGGGCGGCGGGGTCGGGCGACAGGGTGTCGGGGTGGTTCACGGCGGGCCTCCGGGGCGCGACCCGTTCAGTGTACCGCAAGTCGCCGGCGGGGGTCCGCCCCGGCCGGCCGGTCCGGGTTCGACACGGCCCGGGGCGGTGCCTAGCCTGGCCTGCAGGCCGATCCGCCCGGACGCGCCCCGCGGGCCGGGGGTCCCGGCGGCAGGGGAGGGGGTCGGCATGTGGCGTAGCACCCGCGCGGTGGTGATGCTCCCCTCGCTCCTCGTCGGGCCGGGCTGCGCGAAGCCCGCCCCGGCCCCCGACGTCGCCCCGGCGGGGGCCGCCGAGGCGGGGCCGGCGGCCGGCGGGCGGCCGGCGTACTGCTGGCTCGCCTTCGGCCCGGGTGCGCCGCCCCGCGTCCTGGTCACCTACGACGGCCGGACCCTCCGCCTCGAAGACCGGGCGGCGGGCGGGCCGGGGGAGACCGTCTTCGCCGCGCCCGCCGACTGCCGCCGGTTCGCCGTCGCGGACCCGGACGGCCGGACGGGGTACGTCGTCCGCGGGGTCGAGGACATGGGGTTCGTGGCCGACCTCGGCCGCGGCCTGGCGATCGAAGTCGAGGTCACCGGCCCGGTCCCGTACTGGCAGGGGGCGCAGGTCCGGCTGGGCGAGGCGGCCGACCGGGCGCCGGTCGTCCACTTCCACGCCCCCCTGACCCTCGGGCCGTACGCCTCGGTGAGGGCCACCCCGGGCCGGCGGCTGGAGTGGCACCCGAACCCCGCCCCCCGGCTCGTGCGCGGGGAGCGGGCGGTGCTGGGCGTCCAGGTGGGGAACCAGGACCCCCGGCCGGACTGCCACGTCGCGGTCTCCTCGACGGACCCGACCGGGCAGACCAGCCGCTTCCCCGCGACGGCCCGGCCGGTGGCCGAGATCGAGTTCCCGGCGGGGGAGCCGGGCGGGGGGCCGGTCCGCCGGCGGTACGTGCTGGACAAGGTGTGCTGCGGGTCCCGGTTCTACGCGCCGGTCGGGGTCCCGGCCGGGGCCGGGGTCGGCGTCGCCCGGGTGACGCTCTCGTTCGAGGGGTGGGACGCCGGCCGGGTGCGGCCGGCCGTCATCGAGGTCCCGGTCGCCGACCCGTCCCCGGCGGACGACTGAGCCCCGGCCGCCGGTTCACCAGTTCCCCTCTAGGATCGACGGGTCCCGGCCGAGCTTGTTCCGCTTCAGGTAGGCGTCCGCCGCGGCCAGCTTGTACAGGTCGCCGAGCGTCGGGTAGTTGAAGCACGTGTTCGGCGGCAGAGGGCCGGGCCCGGCAAGGTGTCACCCTGGGCGCGGCGTCCGCCGCCGCGTAGCATGGGCGCACCCCCCGGAGGTCCGCGATGGCCGCCCCCCTCAAGATCGTGATCGAGCGCCACCCCGACGGGTACGTGGCCTACCCGCTCGGGCTGGCCCGGGGGGCGGTGGTCGGCCAGGGGGATACCTACGAGGCGGCCCTGGCCGACGTCCGGTCGGCCCTGGCTTTCCACGCCGAGACGTTCGGCCCGGCCGCCCTGGACCCGTCGGCCGACGACGGCCCGGTGCTCGAGGCGTTCGTGGCCGAGGTGCCCGCCCCTGCCTGACCCGGAGCCGGCCGTGCCCAGGTTCCCGGCCGACGCCCCGGCCGACCGCGTGCTGCGGGCGCTGGCGGCCCTCGGGTTCGTGGTCGTCCGGTCCGGCAACCACGTGTCACTTGCCCGGACGGAGGCGGACGCCACCGTCACCCCGATGACTCTGCCCGGGCACGCCACTCTCAAGGCCGGCACGCTGCGAGCGGCCCTCACACAGAGCGGGGTGTCGCGGGACGAATTCTTGCGGGAGTACCAACGGGCGTGAGCGGGCCGGCGGCGGACGAGGCCCGCCCGTGTCACCAGTTCCCCTCCAGGATCGACGGGTCCCGGCCGAGCTTGTTCCGCTTCAGGTACGCGTCGGCCGCCGCCAGCTTGTACAGGTCGCCCAGCGTCGGGTAGTTGAAGCAGGCGTTGAAGAACAGCTCCGCCCCGGACCCCGTCGCCAGCGCCGCCAGCCCCACGTGCACCAGCTCCGTCGCCAGCTCACCGATCACGTGCACCCCCAGCAGCTTCATGTCCGACGCCCGGAAGATCAGCTTCAGGAACCCGGTCTTGTCCCCGATGATCTGGCCCCGCGGGTTGTGCGCGTACGCCCCCCGCCCGACGACGTAGTCGATCCCCTTCTCCTTCGCCTGCCCCTCCGTCAGCCCCACGCTGCTCACCTCCGGGATCGTGTAGATCCCGGTCGGCAGCACCGCCGCCAGCGCCTTCTTCATCTCCGACCCGCACGCGTGGCACGCCGCCACCCGCCCCTGCTCCGCCCCGGTGCTCGCCAGCGCCGGGAACCCGATCACGTCCCCGACCGCGTAGATGTGCGGGACCGCCGTCCGGTACTGGTCGTCCACCGGGATCAGCCCCCGGCTCGACAGCCCGACCCCCGCCGCCTCCGGGTTCAGCGCCGCCGTCGGGCTCGTCCGCCCGGCGCACACCAGCACGTGGTCCACCCCCAGCACGTCCCCGGAACTCAGCGTCAGCTCGATCGGGCCGAGCTTCGGCGCCGCCACCGCCGTCACGTTCTCCTTCCAGTGGAACACCACCCCCTGCTTCCCCATCGCCGCCGCCAGCGCCGCCGACAGGTCGTGGTCCAGGAACGGGAGCAGGGCGTCCCGGCCGTCCACCAGGTGGACCCGGACGCCCAGCGCCGCGAACATGCACGCGTACTCGCTCCCGATCACCCCGGCCCCGATCACCGCCAGCGACCGCGGCATCGCGGTGAGGTACAAGAGCTCGTCCGAGTCGTGCACCCGGTCGTGCTCGAACGGGAACAGCGGCGGCCGGCTCGGGGTCGACCCGATCGCGATGATCACCTTCCCGGCCTTGAGCAGCTCGGACCCGCCCGGCGGGGTCGGGTGGGCGACCGCGATGGTGTTCGGGTCTCGGAAGCTGCCGGTGCCGGTGACCACCGTCACCCCGAACCGGTCGAGCAGGTGCCGGGCCTGGGCCGCCTCCGCCGCCCGCACCTCCCGCTCGTGCCGGAGGAAGTCGTCCACCGTCGCCTCCCGGCGGAGCGACAGGTCGACCCCGTACAGGGCCCGGGCCCGCATCCCGGACAGGGCCAGGGCCGTCTCCCGCAGGGTCTTGCTCGGGATCGTCCCGGTGTTGATCGCCGCCCCGCCGACCGCCGGCTGCTTCTCGACGACGGCCACCTTCTTGCCGAGCAGGGCGGCGGCGATGGCGGCGGCGCACCCGGCCGGCCCGGCCCCGATCACGACCACGTCGAACTCTTGGACCGCGGGGGTCATCGGTGCGGCTCCGGTGGGGTGGGTTGTGGGCCATGATACCCGGCCGACCCACCGGTTTCCGGTCCTCCCCGTTCATTCGGGCGGAGTCATTAAAAGCACGCGCGGCGGACAATTCTCACTTGCGAGGCGCGGCGGTCGCGGTATGCTCCGGTCCGTCACTGCATGCAATCCGGCCCCACTCCACTCACCCGAGGGCCCGGCGTGTCACGGCGCGAACCGCTCCCGGTCGACGACGCCCCGCTCGTGGAAGCGGTCTACCAGCGGCTGCTCGGGGACATCGTCGCCGGCCGGCTGGCCCGCGGGTCGGTCGTCAGCGAGCTGGCCGTGGCCCGCGAGCTGGGGGTCAGCCGGACCCCCGTCCACGACGCCGTCCGGCAGCTCGCGAAGGACGGGCTGGTGTCGTGGGAGAAGGGCCGGCGGGCCCGGGTGACCGCGTTCACCCCGGACGACGTGTACGACATCTTCGAGGTCCGGAAGTACCTGGAGGGGCCGGCCGCCGAGCTGGCCGCTGGGCGGGCCGACCGCCGCCACCTCGTTCCGCTCCGGGAGGCCGCGGACGCCCTGCTGGCGGACCGCCGGGACCCGGACTGGACGGCCCGGTGGGCCGACTTCGACGAGGACTTCCACCGCACCATCGCGGTCGCCAGCGGGAACCGCCGGCTCGCCCAGGAGGTGAACCGGTACCGGGTGATCCACAAGGCGATCAACCGGCTGGCGACCGACCCGGACATGCTGCAGGTGGCGATGGCCGAGCACCTGACGATCCTCGAAGCGCTGGAGGCCCGGGACGGGCCGCGGGCGCGGGACCGGATGGTCGCCCACATCACCACCTGGCAGGACGTGTTCATGCGCCGCGTCCCCTGGGCCGACGGGTCGGACCCCGACCCGCGCCCGGGCTGAGGCGCGGGCCTCACCGACCCCCGGCGGCCGCGGCCCGGCCGCCCCTCCCCCGCCGGGCGGGACGCCCCGCCCGGCCCTTCGTCCCGAGGGCCTCATGCGCTCCCCGTCCTCGCGCCGCGCCTTCACGCTCGTCGAGCTGCTCGTCGTCCTCGCCACCGTCGCCGTCCTGGTGGGCCTGCTGCTCCCCGCCGTGCAGAAGGTCCGGGCGTCGGCCGCCCGGGCCCGGTGCGCGAACAACCTGAAGCAGCTCGGGGTGGCCCTGCACAACCACCACGACGTCCGCGGGTCGTTCCCGCCCGGCGGGCAGAGCCACGGGGACTTCCACAACATCGGGTACGCGGTCCGGGGGAACACCCAGGGGCTGCTCCGGTACGACTACAACTGGAACGGCGGGACGCTGTCGGCCGGGCGGACGAGCGGGGTGTCGTTCCAGCGGACCGGCGGGTGGTTCCCGGGGAACTCGTACGGCCCGTCGTGGCTGTACCACCTCCTGCCGCAGGTCGAGCAGTCGGCCCTGTACGCCGCGGTCGTCTACCCGCTGTCGTACCCGACCGACACCTACGGGTTCGACATCAGCACGAACTACGCCCCGACCGGGGACGCGGTGAGCGGGGTCAAGATCCCCGTGTACCGGTGCCCGGCGTCCACCCTCCCGGCGGTGGTCGCCCCGCAGAGCAACTTCGGGGCGAACGCCCGGGCGTCGTTCGTGGACGTGATGGTCCCGACCTACGTGGCGGTCGCCGGGGCGACCGACGAGGCGTCGAGCGACCCGACCCCGCGGTACCGGGACCAGTTCGTGGACGTGGTCAACTCGAGCACCTGGAACGCCGGGCGGGTGAGCGGCGGCGGGGTGATGGCGCCGAACCGGAAGACGCGGGTGACGGCGATCACCGACGGGTCGAGCAACACCCTGCTGGTGAGCGAGCAGTCCGACTTCTTGACCGACGCCCGGGGGGCAGTCCAGGCGTGGAACGCCGGCACCTACTTCGGGTGGCTGCCGGGGTGCACGATGCGGGACAGCCCGCCGACCGCCGACTACTTCTGGAACAACAACAACCTGGGGCAGAACAACACCACGTTCCAGATGACGACGGTCCGGTACCGGATCAACCGGAAGGCCGGGTGGAACGCGGCGAACGTGACGGCCGCCGGCGGCGGGGACTGCGCGGCGGAGGGGGTGTGCGCCCGGATGGGGGCGAACATCCCGCTGAACTCCCCGCACGCCGGCGGGGTGAACGCGCTGATGGCGGACGGGTCGGTCCGGTTCCTGTCGGACGCGACCGCGCTGCCGACGCTGCTGCTCTTGGCCACCCGCGACGACGGCCAGCCGACCGCCGACTGAGCCAGACGCATCCCGCGCGGCGACCCGTGTCTTCACCTCCCCCCTGGTGGGGGAGGTCGCCGCGCGAGCGGCGGGTGGGGGGGGAGCTTCACGGGTGGTGAGGCGACCCGGGCGACCGTCTACGTTGTCCCCCCCACCCGCCGGCGAAGCGCCGCCGACCTCCCCCACCAGGGGGGAGGTGAAGACCAGAACCCACCCATGTTGAGCCTCTCCCCACCCCCGTTCCAGGTGACTCCGATGCCCGCGCGCATGCTCCCCGGCGTCCTGCTCCTCGTGCCGGCGTGCGTCGCCGGGTGCCAGGGGGGCGAGTCCGGCCCGGTCCCGGTCCCGGTGAAGGGGACGGTGGTGTACCGGGACAAGCCGCTGAAGACCGGGTCGGTGTACTTCGTCGTCCCGGGCGAGCCGCCGACGGTGCTGCCGGTGACGGACGGGGCGTTCGAGGGTCAGGTGCTGCCGGGGACGCGGCGGGTGGAGTTCCGGGCGTACCGGACGGTGGCGCGGAAGTTCGACCCGACCGAGGACGCGATGGAGTTCGTGGTGAACGACCTGCCGGGGAGGTACGGGACCGGGAGCAAGGTGACGGCGGAGATCAAGGAGGGCGGGCCGAACGAGTTCGCGTTCAAGTTGGACCCGTGACCGGCCGCGGCGGCGGGGCGACGTCTGGCGGCGGGGGCGCCTTGTAGGACGCCGCCACCACCGCCCGGACGTCCGCCCACAGCGCGTCCCACCCCGCCCGCTCGGCGGCCGGCAGCCCGTCCCGCCGCGGCCCGGACCACGTCCCGGCCAGCGCCGGGTCGGTCAGCCACCATAGCAACTCCACCCGGCCGGCGTGCCGGGCCTCGCCGTCCCGCGACCCGGCCGCCGCCTGCCACCGCGGCAGGTCGGCCCGCAGCCACCCCAGCGCCTGCCCCCGCAGGGCCGCCCGGGCGGCCTCGTCCGCCGGGGCGTCCGCCCCCTCCCCGAACCCCGCCCGGGCGGCCGCGCACGCCGCCGCGTACCGGTTCGTGTCGGTCCGCTTGGACTGCTCGAACGCCCGCACCCCCTCCGACCCCTGGCGGGGGAACAGCCGCGGGGTGTCGTACCGCCCGGCGGCCGACTCCGGGGCGGCGGCGAACGCCCCAGCGTACAGCCGGGCGGCGGCCGCGTACCGCCGCCACCGCGGCTCCGCACACATCCCGGCCAGGTCCACCGCCTCCGCCGGGGCGGCCGGCGGGCGGGTCCCGGCCAGCACCCCCGGCAGCCGCCACGCCAGCGCCTGCCGCCGGCGGACCCGGGCCGGGTGGCCGAGCGTCAGCGGGTCGGCCGGGTCGGCGTCGGAGATCGCCACGTACGCCGCGTACGCCCCGGCGTAGTCCGCCTGCCGCTCCAGGGCGAGGGCCAGCAGGAGGCGGGTGTCGAGGTCCTCCGGGTCGCGGCCGACCACCTCCCGGCAGCGGGCGACCACCTCGCCGTAGTCGCCGTTCAGGTACCGGACGACGACGGGGAGGAACGCCTGCGGGACGCGGAAGTTGTCGCCGGGCGGGTCCAGGCGGGCGGCCTCCGCGTACTCGGCCAGCGCCCCGTCATCGTCCCCGGCGTCGAGAAGGGCGTTCCCCAGCCCGAGGCGGTCGCCGAGCCGACCCCCCGCCGGGGCGAGGCGGGCCGCCTCCCGGAGGGCGGCGAGGCCGGGGCCGGGGTCCGCCTGCTCCGCCCGGGCCTTCTCCAGGAGCGCCCGGCCCAGCTCGGTGTGGAACCCGGGGTCGGTCGGGCGGAGGCGGACCCGCTCCCGGCAGAACAGCAGCTCCCCGTCCAGCCCGTTCCCGGCCCGCAGGTGCTGCCGGAGCTTGTCGGCGTGCCAGTTCCCCGGGTCGAGGCGGAACCCGGCCCACAGGCGCGGGACGGCGGCGCCCCGGTCGCCCGCCTGCCACGCCAGGTCCGCGAGGGCGTAGTGGGCCGGGGCGTAGTCCGGGTCGAGGGCGACGACCGCCTCGAAGCAGGCGGCCGCGGCCGGGTCGCCCTTGTCCCGCAGGGCGTACCCGAGGTTGAGGCGGGCGGCCGGGTTCTTCGGGGCGACCGCCGCGGCCGCCTGGTACCAACGGGCCCGGTCGTCCGGGGCCGGCTTCCGGGCGGCCGGCCCGGCGGCGCCGGCCGCGGGCAGGACGAAGTCTTTCGGCCGCGGCTCGGCGGCCCCGCGGGCCATGAGCAGGCCGAGGTCGTTCGGCCGCAGGTCCAGCGCCGCCGTCAGCAGCGCCCGCCGCTGCCGGGGCAGGACGAGCGGGTCGTCCGCGGGGTGGGGCTCCCGGGCCGGGACCAGGTTCCCGTTCCCGTCCCACTTGAAGGGCATGGCCCCCATTCCCCCCCCGACACCCCCCCTGTGCTGCGGGTCCAGCGCGTCCGCGAGCCCGGCCACGAACCCGGGCGGCTGGGCCGCCGCCGCCGGCGCCACCAACAGGGCCAGCCGCCGGGACCGGTCCCGGGCCGCCACCGCGTCCCGGTAGGCGTCCCGGAACCCGTCCGGGTCCACAGCCTGTAACACCTCCCGGACCCGGGCCGACCGGTCCCCCGCCAGCACCCGGTCGAGGGCCGCCACCAGCCGGTCCCGGACGGCCGACCCGGACACGCGGGCGGCGACCTCCGCCGGCGGGCTCGCGTCCGGGTCCGCCCCGCCGCGCCCGAGCGCCTCCCGGTACCGCCCGGCCAGGGCCGCGGCGTCCGGGAACTTGCCGTCGTTCGCCGGGGTCCAGCGGAACCGGTCGGCCGCGTCCAACTCCCGGAGCAGGGTCAGGTCGGCGGCGGCCCGGGCGAGCCGGCCGGCCAGGTCGTCCGCCCCGCCCTCGCCGGCCCGCTTCTCCGCCGCCGCCAGCAGCCGCCCGGCCCCGTCCGCGTCCCCGGCCCGCAGGGCCGCGTCGGTCTGGTCGAGCAGCGTCGCCACCGCCGCCGCGGTCCGCCCGTGCCGGTCCCGCTCGTCCGCCGCCTGCCGCTCGCCCGCTTGCTGCCGGTCGCGCGCCTGCCGGTCCGCCCACCACGCGAACGCCCCGCCGCCGGCGGCCAGCAGCCCGACCGCCGCCGCCAGCGCGAACTGCACCCGCCGCCGCTTCCGCTGCTCCCGCGCCTCGGCCGCGGCCGCCGCCCGGTCGGTCTCCGCCCGCCGCGCCCGCTCGTCGGCCGCCGCCCGCAGCCCGGCCACCGCCGCCGCCACCTCCCCCGCGTCCCGCGGCCGGTCCGCCTTCTCCGCCGCCAGGCACCGCTTGCACAGGGCCACCAGGTCCGGGTCCGCCCCGCAGGCGTCCAGCCGGGCGAAGCACTCCCCCACCTGCCCGCGGGCGGCCAACTGCCGGGTGCTCTCGGCGGTACCCCGGACGAACGGCGGCTGCCCGGTCAGGACGGCCGCCAGCAGCGCCCCGAGGCCGAACACGTCGCTGCGGGCGTCGACTTGGTCGACCGCCCCGATCGCCTGCTCCGGCGGCATGAACGCCGGGGTGCCGAGCACGCTCCCGGCCTGGGTGTACGCCTCGTCCGCCTCCCGCCCGGACCGGATCGCGGTCGCCGGGCCGGTCTCCTCCGGGTCGTCCGGGCTCACCGGGGGCCGACGCCCCCCGCTCAGGACTTTCGCGAGCCCCCAGTCCATGACTTGCACTTCGCCGAAGCTCCCGACCATCACGTTCCCGGGCTTCAGGTCCCGGTGCACGACCCCGTGGGCGTGGGCGTACCCGACCGCCTGGCACACCCCCTCGAACACCGCCAGGAACCGCCCGCGGTCGGCGGACGGGTCGGGGCGGGCGGCGAGCCGGTCGGCGAGGGTGTCGCCCTTGATGAGCTTCATCGCCAGGAACGGGCGGCCGTCGGGAAGGGTGCCGAGGTCGTGCACCGGCGGGATCCCCGGGTGCTGCAACTGCCCGGTGATCCGGGCCTCGTCGGCGAACCGGCGGGCCGCCCCGGACCCCGCGGTGTACCGGTCGAGCAGCACCTTCACCGCCACCTCACGGCCGAGCGTGGTGTCGGTCGCCCGGTAGACGGCGCCCATCCCGCCGCGGGCGATCTCCTCGCCCAACTCGTACCGTCCCGCGGCCGCGGGTGCGGGGTCAGGGGCGCCCGGGGTGTCGCCCCCGGCGGTCGCGGCCGGGCCGGCGGAGCCGGTCCGGGGGTCGGCGGCCCGGGTGGGGTGGTCGGCGGTGCGGGTCGGGCGGTCGGGCATGGGTCGTCCCTCGGGGTGGTCCCAGCCTACCGGCTGCCTGTCGGGATTACTAGCACCCCGGGGGCGCCGCCGGAGTACAATGCCGGTGAACAACCTGTGTGCCAGTGGGTTCACCCTCCGCCACGTTAAAAACAAGGGAGCACCTCGATGCCCGCCGTCCTCGACGACGTCTCCGCCGAGATCCTCGACCTCAAGAAGTCCATCGGCGCCACCATCCTCGCCCACTACTACCAGGACGGCGAGATCCAGGCCCTCGCCGACGTCACCGGCGACAGCCTGAAGCTGGCCCGCGAGGCCACCAAGGTCGACTCCCCGGTCATCGTCTTCTGCGGCGTCTTGTTCATGGCCGAGACGGCCAAGATGCTGAACCCCCAGAAGCGCGTCCTGCTGCCCGACCTGCGGGCCGGATGCAGCCTGGTCGACGCCTGCCCGGCCGACAAGCTGGAGCGGTACCAGGAGCGGCTGCGGGCGAACGGGCGGACGTTCCAGACCGTCTGCTACATCAACAGCTCGGCCAAGGTGAAGGCCCTGTCCGACTGGGTGGTGACGAGCGGGAACGCCGAGGACGTGGTGCGGAACCGGGTGCCGGCGGGGCAGGAGATCCTGTTCGTCCCGGACAAGCACCTCGGGGCGTACCTCCGGGACCTGACCGGGCGGGACATGATCCTGTGGGACGGGTCGTGCATGGTCCACGAGATCTTCAGCGTCGGCGAGCTGCTGAAGATGAAGCGGCAGCACCCGGCGGCGGTGACGATCGCCCACCCGGAGTGCCCGCGGAACGTCCTGGAGCACACCGACTTCGCCGGCGGGACGGAGGCGATGCGGCAGCACGTCGGGACGTACCGGGAGCCGACGACGTTCCTGGTGGCGACCGAGGCGAACATGCTGTGGGACCTGAAGCGGCTGCACCCGCGGCACACGTACCTGGGGGTGCCGGGGGTGACGTGCGCGTGCAACACGTGCCCGCACATGGCCCGGAACACGCTGGAGAAGGTCCGGGACTGCATGCGGGACGGGGAGCCGGAGATCCGGTGGCAGCCGGAGTTCGACCGTGCGAAGGAGGTGCTGACCCGCAGCCTCCTGAACCCGCCGGTCGCGGTGACCCCGGTCGCCGAGGACCACCCCCACGGGGACTGAACAGGAGGGCCGCGATGTCCGTGACACGCGTGAAGACCCGGATTCCCGAGGACCGGCAGATCACCCTCACCCTCCCGCCCGACTTCCCGGTCGGGGAGGCGGAGTTGGAGATCGCCGTCCGGGTGCCGGTCGTGGAGTTCACCGTCGAGCCGCCGGCGTTCGACCGCCCGAGGGCGTTCCCGTCGCGCCCGACCGACCCGGCCCTCGCCGCCGAGCACGACGCGTTCGAGCGGCTGCTGCCGGAGCTGCTGGGCCGGTACGCCGGGAAGTACGTCGCGGTCCGCGGCGGGGCCGTCGTCGCGGTCGGGGACACCCGGGTCGATGCGGCCACCGCCGCGGACCGGCAGCCCCCCGGCGGCCGGGCCTACACCCGGCTCGTCACCGACCGGCCGCAGCCGGTCGAGCGGGTCGGGCCGACCCGGGAAGTGCGGCGGGCGGAGTGATGGCGTTCACCTACCGGTACGCGGCCGCCAACCCGCCCGCCCCGTTCGTGCTGGTGATCGTCTCGAACCCGGACGGCACAGCGACGGCGCCGGACCTGCCGGCCCGGGTCGACACCGGCGCGGACCGGACGGTCATCCCGAACACACTGGTCGGACTCCTCGGGCTGCCCGAGGTCGGCCGGCTGGTGTTCGCCGGCCTCGCCGGGCAGGAGATCGAACTCCCGGTGTACCAGGTCCGTCTGGTGGTCCGCGACCTGGACCCGATCCTGGTCGAGGTCGCGGCCAGCGACGGGGAGCCGCACGTCCTGCTCGGCCGCGACGTGCTGAACCGCTACCGGGTGGTGCTCGACGGGCCGAACGGGCGGCTGGAGATCGGGTGAGCCCGCGGCGTCACGTCCCGGCGTTCGTGTCCGGGGTGAGCTGGGCCGTCACCGCCAGCGACTCGTTCTCCGCCTGGATCGCCCGGGCGTTGAACTGGAACGCCCGCTGGGCGATGATCAGGTTCGTCAGCTCCGTCGGCAGGTCCACGTTCGAGTCTTCCAGGAACCCCTGGTTCACCACCCCCAGCCCGTTCGCCCCCGGGTTCGCGGTCGTCCCCGCCCCCTCCGACCCGGTCGTCGTGAACAGCGTGTCCCCGACCCGCTGCAGCCCCGCCGGGTTGATGAACCGCGTCAGCGTCAACTGCCCGACGGTCACGGTGCCGACCCCGGTGTCGGCGGTCACCAGCCCGCCCGGGGAGACCGACACCCGGATCGCCCCCGCCGGGATCGTGATCGCCGGGGAGACCAGGAACCCGTCGGTGGTGACCAGTTGCCCGGCGGCGTCGATCGTGAAGTTCCCGGCCCGGGTGTACGCGACCGACCCGTCGGCGAGGGTGACCGCGAAGAACCCGTTCCCGTCGATCGCCAGGTCGAGCTGCCGGCCGGTCGCGACCTGCGGCCCCTGGGTGAAGATCCCGACCACCGCGTCGACCCGGGTCCCGAACCCGAGCTGGTTGTCGACCGGGGTGGACGCCCCGACCTGCCCGGTGACGCCGACCTGTCGGGTGTAGAGCAGGTCCTGGAAGTCGACCCGGGCGGTCTTGAACCCGGTTGTGGCGGTGTTCGCGACGTTGTTCCCGACCACGCCCAGCAGCGCGGACGCGGCCTGCAGGCCGGTGTTGCTGACGAACAGCGCGGGGTACAGCATCGGCGGGCTCCGGGTGTGACGTGTCGGTATTGTCGGCCCGGCGGGCCGGGGCGCGAAGGGATTCCGCGGCGAACCCGGGTGGCGGGCGGCGCGGCGCCCTCCCAACCGCACCCCGGGTAGGTTCTGGACCCGCCCGCGCCGCCGGGTTACCATCAACCCCCGCCCGTTCCCCTCCCCAACCCCTCTCCCGCCATGACCACCCGCCGCACCTTCCTCGCCACGTCCGCCGCCGCCCTCGCGGTCCCGGCCGCCGCCCCGGCCGCCGGCCGGCCGGACAAGCTCACCGTCGCCCTGATCGGGTGCGGCGGGATGGGCACCAACCACCTCCGGCTGCTCGCCAAGCACCCGCAGCTGACCGTCGCCGCCGTCTGCGACGTGGACGCGAACCGGCTCGCCGCCGCGGCCAAGGTCGCGGCCGACGCCGGGCACCAGCCGAAGGCCGAGAAGGACCTCCGCCGGGTGCTCGACGACAAGGCGGTGCAGGCGGTGTGGATCGCCACCCCGGACCACTGGCACGCCCCGGCCGGGATCCTGGCGGCGGACCACGGGAAGCACGTGTACGTCGAGAAGCCGTGCTCGCACAACGTCCGCGAGGGCCGGCTGCTGATCGACGCCGGGGCGCGGAACAAGGTGGTGGTGCAGGTCGGGACGCAGGCGCGGAGCACCAAGACCGTCCAGGAGGCGATGGCCCGGCTGCACGGCGGGGCGATCGGCGACGTGCTGGCCGCGAAGGCGTGGAACAGCCAACTCCGGCGGAACCTCGGGAAGGTGAAGCCGTCCGACCCGCCGGCGCACATCGACTTCGACCTGTGGCTCGGGCCGGCGCCGGCCGCCCCGTTCTTCACCAACCGGGTCCACGGGTCGTGGCGGTTCTTCGTCGACTACGGCGCCGGCGACATGGGCAACGACGGGGTGCACAACGTGGACGTCGGCGTCTGGGGGCTGGGCCTGACGACGCTCCCGAACCGGGTGGCGGCGCTCGGCGGGAAGTACGTCTTCGACGACGACCAGGAGTGGCCGGACACGCAGTACGTGGTGTGCGAGTACGACCCGGGGAACGGCGGGAAGGGGCCGCGGCAGTTCGTGTTCGAGCAGCGGATCTGGTCGCCGTACGTGCAGGAGGGGTACGAGAACGGGAACGCGTTCTACGGGACGAAGGGGATGCTGGTGATCGGGCACACCCAGGGGTGGAAGCTGTACGGGGAGCGGAACAAGCCGGTGGAGGAGATGGCGGGGAAGGTGGACCTGCCGGGCCACCACCAGAACTTCGTGGACGCGGTGCTGAAGGGGGCGAGGCCGGCGGCCCCGGCGGAGGTCGGGCACCTGTCGGCCGGGATCTGCCACCTGGCGAACATCGCGACGCGGCTGCGGCGGACGGTGGAGTTCGACCCGGCGAAGGAGCAGGTGACGAACAGCCCGGACGCGAACGGGCTGCTGCGGCGGAAGTACCGCGACCACTGGTCGGTGCCGAAGGGGGTGTGACGGCGGGGCGGTCCGTGATCGGTTGCGGCGCGTTGCAACCGATCAGAGGTGCCGCCGGCCCGCTACCTCCGGAAGTCCGCGGGCGGGGTCGGTTACGCAACTCCCGGCATCGGAAACTCGGCCGGGGTAGGTTGCAACGGCCGCATGGTTCGGGGATGATCGACCGGTCGAGCTAATCCCGAGTTCGGCCTCCAGAGGCGCGCCTGAACGGGGCCGGTGAGCGCGACGTGACAGACCCCGATCAGCTGCGGCCGCTCCTGTGGCCTCGGCCTCGCGGCTATGAGACGGGCTGGGTCGCCGTCAGTGACCTTCCACGCCCGGCCGCTCGCCGGCTCCGGCTGTTCGGCGTCGCGTGCGCCCGGGAGATGTGGCACCTCCTCTCGGACGCTGACCGGGTCGCCGTCCTCGTCTCCGAGCGCGCCGCCGACGGGCGGGCGACCGTGGAGGAGCTGGTGGCCGTGTCCCGCCAGCTAGAGGCCGGCCCGCCCGGGGTCGGACGCGAAGCGTCCGACGGCGTCGGCTGGGCGGTGCTCGGGCACTATGGGACGCACCCGGCGATGGACCCCGACAGCTTCCATGTGTGGGAGCCGTTCGAGGCCGCCCGGCACGCGGCCCGGGCGCTGGCCAAGGAGGCGAGTCGGCGGGAGGTCTTCGCCGCCGCCCGAGCACGGCAGGCGGCGCTGCTGCTCGACCTAGTCGCACCGCCTGGCCAGGGTGGTGCGTTCGCGCCGGCGTGGCACACGGAGGCGGTCGTGGCCCTGGCTCGCGGGGTGTACGAGTCCCGGGACTTCGCCGCGTTGCCGGTCCTGGCCGATGCCCTGGAGGACGCCGGGTGCGCCGACGCCCACATCCTCGAACACTGCCGGGTTGCTGGCTCACATGTCCGCGGGTGCTGGGTGGTGGACCTCGTACTCGGGAAGGCGTAAGCTCTGGCCGAACCCCACGCTGCCGCAGACCGCCGGGTCTTTGCCGCTTTCCAGCCGCCACGGTGGCGCCGGTCGTGGTACGATGCCCGGCGGCGGCTGGGCTTGTCGTTCGGCGGAGGGCTTCGGGTGGGGAAGCGTCTGCTGCTGGCGATCGGGTGGCCGTTCGCGTTCGCGGTCGCGGCCGCCGGCGTGGCCGCCATCTCGGCCGGCCACCCGCTGCGGAGCGACGGCGCGTGGACGCTGCTGTTCTGTGCCGCCCTGATCGGGTCGCCGGCCGTGGTCGCTTCCATCGCCGGGTGGCTGCCCGCGGGCTGGTCCGCGGGGGCGCGGGGAGGGCTGGCCGTCGCACTGGCCGTCCCGGTGCTGGTGGTCGAGCTGTTCTTGGCTGTCTGCCTGCTCGCCGGCCGGGCCAACGCCGCCGGCCCCGGGTGGATCGAGTAAGCCGAACCGGGCGCCGCACCTGACGGCGGCCCGAAGCGCCCGCCGGGCCGGTGAGCGGGGGCGTCCGGCGGCGGGGCCGGGGGGCGAGATGAGCGTCTGGCAGCAGCTCTACCTGTCCGTCCAAGGATCCCTGGGGACCACCCTCGGGGAGCTGTTCTGGTACACCCTCCTGGCGTCGGCCACCTGGCTCGCCTTCTACGTCCTGCTCCGCACCCGCCTCCGGCACCGCCGCGTCGGCCCCCGCGACCCGGCCGCCGGGCAGGTCCGCCGGGAGGTCCTCCACTCCCTCCGGAGCATCGCCGTCTTCGGGCTGGTCACCGCCGCCGTCCTGTTCGCCGCCGCGTCCGGGTGGACGCGGCTGTACGGGCGGATCGACGACTACGGGTGGGCGTGGCTGGTGGCGAGCGTCGGGGTGATGGTGCTGATGCACGACGCCTACTTCTACTGGACGCACCGGCTGATGCACCACCCGCGGGTGTACCGCCTCGTCCACCGCACCCACCACCTCTCCACCAGCCCGACGCCGTGGGCGGCCTACGCCTTCAGCCCGGCCGAGGCGGCCGTCCAGGCCGGGATCGGCCCGCTCGTCGTGTTCACCGTCCCGACCCACCCGCTGGCGTTCGCGGCGTTCATGGTGTGGCAGATCACGTTCAACGTGCTCGGCCACTGCGGGTACGAGATCTTCCCCCGGTGGTTCATGCGGACCCCGCTCGGGCGGGTGCTGAACTCCGTCACGCACCACGCCCAGCACCACGAGAAGTTCCGCGCCAACTACGGGCTGTACTTCAACGTCTGGGACCGGCTGATGGGCACCAACCACCCGGACTACGAGGCGAAGTTCGAGCGGGCCGCCGGAGGGGCCGCGGCCGCCACACCCGTCGCGGCCCCCGGCCGGTGAGCGAGGGTCGCCCGCCGCCCCACGACAACCCACCCCGGGCACGGCCGCCCCCGTCCGCGAGGCGCCGCCCCATGACCCGCCACCCCGAGCACTACATCCTGGCCACCGGCGGGCAGGACGCCCAACGGCTCCGGCTCCTCCACGACGTCTACGGGCCGGGCACCGAGGCGCTGCTCCGCCGCGTCGGCCTCCGCCCCGGGCTGCGGGTCGCCGAGGTCGGGTGCGGGTCCGGCAACACCGCCTGCTGGGTCGCCGAGCAGGTCGGCCCGGACGGGTCGGTCGTCGCCGTCGACGTGTCCCCCGGCCAGGTCGAGCAGGCCCGCCGGCAGGCGGCCGACCGGGGGCTGCGGAACGTCGAGTTCCGGGTGGCCGACGCCTACGCCCCCGGGCTCCCGGAGGGGGCGTTCGACCTGGCCTACTGCCGGCTGGTGCTCATGCACCTCACCCGCCCGGCCGACGCCCTGGCCGCCCTGCGGGGGCTCGTCCGGCCCGGCGGGGTGGTGGCGTGCGAGGAGATGGACCTGGGGTGCTGGGTGTGCGACCCGCCGGCCGAGCCGATGACCCGGTTCTTCGCCCTGAACGCCGCCCTCGGCGAGCGGCGGGGCGAGGACTTCTCCCTCGGGGCGTCCCTGCACCGGCTGTTCCGCGCCGCCGGGCTGGACCGGCCGGAGGTCGGGGCGAACTTCGCGGTGGCCGTCCGCGGGGAGCGGAAGCGGCTGCTCGGGATGACGTTCGCCGAGTTCGCCCCGGAGTTGGTGAAGGAGGGGCTGGCGGGGCAGGACGAGGTCGACCGGGTGGCCGCCGGTCTGATGGCACTGGCCGACGACGAGACGACGCTGTTCGGGTTCCCGCTGGTGGTGCAGGTGTGGGCCGCCCGGTAGCGGCGGAATCTGCTGGCCGGGGCCGCGCCGGGCGCGGTACGATGCGGGCTCGCGTCGGTCACGTCTCGCCGGCCTCACTCGTCCACTTCGGGAGGGCAGACCCGTGTCCCAGGTCCGAGAGCTTCTGGAGCGGAAGGGGTCCCACGTCCTGACCGTCGGCCCGGCGGCGTCCGTCCTCCGGGCGGCGGTGCTGATGAACGAGCACCGGGTCGGGTCGCTGGTGGTCGTCGAGGACGGGCGGGTGGTCGGGATGTTCACCGAGCGGGACGTGCTCCAGCGGGTGGTCGCCGGGCGGCGCGACCCGGAGGCCACCCGGGTCGGCGACGTGATGACCGCCGCCGTCGTCTGCTGCTCCCCGGACACGACCACGGACGAGGCCCGGGGGGTGATGCGGGACCGCCGCATCCGCCACCTGCCGGTGGCCGACGCCGACGGCCGGCTGCTCGGGCTGGTGTCGATCGGGGACCTGAACGCCGACCTCCGGGCCGCCCAGGAGCAGACCGTGTTCCTGCTCACCGAGTACATCCACGGCCGGGCCTGACCCCCGTTGTCACAGTCCGGCCGGCGGAACGGGAGGTGTGCTTCCCCCGCAGCGGCGGCCGGGGTATGGTGGGATGACGCCCGTTCCGGAGGCTGACGTGGACCCGACGACGACCCTGGAGGCGGTCCGCGCCTGGCCGGTGCAGGACCAAGTCGAACTGGCCTTCCGGCTCTGGGACCAAGCCCTCGACGCCGGGTGGCGGCCGGACCCGAGTCCGGAGTTGCTCGCCGAACTCCACCGCCGGCTCGCCGCCCACGCCGCCGACCCCGGCCGCGCGCTGACCTGGGAGCAAGTCGTCGCCCGCGCCCGGGGGCACTGATGCCCCCGGCGGCCTACCTCCCCGAGGCCGCGGACGACGTCGCCGACGCCCGGCCGGGTACGAGGCCCGGGCGGCCGGGCTGGGCGACCGGTTCCTCGACGCGGTGGCCCGGGCGGTCGCCGGGGCGGAGGCGAACCCGCAGTTGTACGGCGAAGTCGCGCCGGGGATCCGGGCGTGCCCGACCCGGCGGTTCCCGTTCGTGGTGTACTACCGCGAGGGCGCCGGGCAGGTGGTCGTGATCGCCGTCCGGCACGCCCGCGGCGACCCGGCGGTCTGGCAGGGGCGGGCCTGATGCGGCATTACCCCGCCGCCCCGCCTCACGGCTTCGCGATCGGGAACGGGCGGATGCCCGGCGGGCGGCCGGTCGTCGGCGTCTGCGTCCCGCCGCTCAGCTGCACCACCCGGGCCGTCGCGTACAGGTCCAGCTCGTGGATGTACACCACCCCGTCCCCGTCCACGTCCCCGTGCCCGCTCATCCCCTCCACCAGCCCGAGGGTGAAGAACCCGGCCTTCGTCAGCTTGCTCTCGATCGCGTACTCCCGCCCCAGGGACGCGCACATCACCACCACCCCGGCGTCCTCCGACACCAGGTCCCGCACCAGCCCGTCCGCCCGGGCCGGCGGCCGGGCCTTCTCCGACACCGCCCCGGAGTGGCAGGCGTCCAGGATCGCCACCAGCCGCCCCGGCATGTCCTCCAGCCGGGCCCGGAACTCGTCCCCGGACAGGCACGACCCGGCCTCGTCCGCCGCCGACACGTCCGACGGGACCAGCAGGAACCGGCCGAGCGGGTCCCGGGTCCCGTGCCCGGAGAACGACACCACCCCCACGTCCTGCGGGGTCATCCTCGCCTTCATCCAGTCCAGCCCCTCCCGGATCCCCTTCTTCGTCGCCTGGGCGTCGGTCAGCACCTTCACCTCGACCGCCGCGAACACCCCCTTCGACTTGTCCTGGAACGCCTTCGCCAGCAGGTGGGCGTCCGACGCCGCGTACGTCAGCGGGTTCACCGGCGCCGGGTACTTGCTCACCCCGACCGTCAGCACGTACAGGTTCGGCTTCGGCACCTCCCCCGACCGGGTCACCACCGCCACCTTCGACATCCCCTTGCACACCCCGGTCTCGGCGATCACCGCGAACGAGTGCGGCCCTGGCGCCACCGGCACCTCCCACGCCGCCGCCGCCTCCGGCCTGCCCCCGTCGAACCGCTTCACCCCGGCCGACCCCTGGAACGGCCGCCCGTCCACCAGCAGCCGCATCGCCGTCACCGGCTGCTTCGCCGACCCCTTGGCCGACGCCTTCACCACCACCGTCGGCTTGTCGGTCGTTAACGGCGCCTCCTCCTTCCCGTCCTTCGCGTCCTTCGGCGGGGCCGGCGGGGCCGGCGACTCCAGGGTCACCTCCGGCGGGACGATGTCGGACACGCTGGTCGTCTGGACCAGGGCCTGGTCGTACTTCTGGGCCATCGCCAGGGCCAGCGGCAGGTTGCCGGCCGGGATCAGGTACTTGACGATCGCCGGCTGGTACATCGACGGCCGGAACCGGGCCGCCGGGTGGACCGCCGGGGCCTTCGCCGCCCCGGCGTTCACCTGCCAGGCGATCAGCCGCTCCCCGTGCCCGGAGCAGGCGTAGAACCCCTGCGGGGTCCAGGCGATCCAGTCCCGCCCGGCGACGAACAGGGACAGCACCGGCTCGTCCTGGTCCGGCAGCCAGACCCGGACCGTCTGGTCGCTCGACCCGGTCACGAAGTACTTCCCGTCCGGGCTCGGGGCGACCGACAGGATGTGCCCGGTGTGCCCGGTGAAGGTGCGGACGACCTGGCCGGTGTGCGGGTCCGCCAGCACCTGCGAGAACGCCCCCCCGACCACCACCAGCCGCCGCCCGGGCAGCAGCGAGGCGCAGTAGATCTTCTCCCCGCCGGGCAGGAGGAACGGCCGCGGCCCGCCCTTGGTCGGGCCGATCGCCAGCCCGTTCTCCCCGACCCGCTCGCACCGGTACGTCCCGTCGTCCCGCAGCCCCTGCTCGTACTTCGCCTCCTCCGGCACCCCGCCGGCCCCGAAGTCGTCCAGCCGGAACACCGCGTCCAGCCGGCGGCGGCCGTCCGGCTCGACCTTGTTGTCCGTCCCGAACGCCAGCGACTTCCCGTCCCGGGCCCACCCGACGCCCCAGATCCCGTTCCCCTGCCCGCACAGCCGGCTCACCACCTTCCCGTCGGCCGCGTCCCAGACGAACGTCTCGTTCTGGTTCCCGCCGCTGGACACCACCCGCTTCCCGTCGTCCGACACGTTCACCGTCATGACCGTGTTGGTGTGGCCGGCGAACGACGCCTTCACCGCCCCGTCGGCCGCGGACCGGACCCCGGCCCACCCGGCGGCCCCGCCGCCGACCCCGCCGCACGCCAGGTCGGCGTCCCCGGACAGGAACCGCAGCCCGTGCACCTTCACCGGCTCGCCGTTCACCTGGTGCGGCGGGAGGGTGCGGAGGAGCTTGCCGTCGACCCCGAACAGGGCGATCGCCCCGCTCGTCCCGCCGACCCCGAGGGTGGTGCCGTCGCTGGTCCAGTCCAGGCACCCGGGGTTCAACTCCCGGGCCGCGGCGCCGGCGTTCCGGGCCGGGCTGGCCAGGTCGAAGATGCGGACCGTCCGGTCGGTCCCGATGGTGGCCAGGACCCGGGCCTTCGGGTGCGGGTTGAACCGCACCTCGACCACCCCGCCGAGGTGCGCCTGGACCGACCCGGCCGGGTTCCCGGTGGCCACGTCGAACAGTTGGACGGTGCCGTCGGCGAGGCCGGCCGCCACCCGGTTCCCGTCGGACGAGAAGTCCAGGCAGGTGACCACCGACCGGGCGCTGGCGATCGTCTTCACCAGGGTTCCGGTCTCGACGTTGACCAGGAAGAGCGGGGCCGACCCGTTCGGGGTGCCCTTGAGCGGCACCCCGGCGACGGCCAGCCGCTTCCCGTTCGGGGACAGGGCCGCGGCCAACAGCGACCCCTCGTCCCCGGGGCCGGCCGGGAGGCGGAGGGTGTGGACCGGGTCCCCGGTCTTGATGTCCCACACCCGGACCGCCTTGTCCTCCCCGACGGTGACGACCCGGTCCCCCTTCGGGGTGATGAACACGTTCTTGACGAACGCCGAGTGCCCGCCGGAGTCGAGGGTGAGCAGCGGCCGCTGGGCCGCCGGCGGGAGCTTCGGCAGGGTCGGGAGCGGGCCGTCCGGGCGGAACGCCCGGGCGCGGACGAACGGGTCCTCGTCGTCGGCCAGGGGCGGGGTGGCCGGGGGCCGGGCGACGGCCGGCCCGCCGCCCTTCGGGGCCGCCGACCCGCTGATCCGGATCTTCGGCGGGTCCGGGAGCTTCGGCAGCAGCTCGTCGGCCGGGTCCTTCTTCTTCGGCGGCTCCTTCTTCGGCGGCACCTCGACCTTCGGCTCCTCCTTCTTCGGCTCCGGCTCCTTCTTCGGCGGTTCCTCGGTCTTCGGCGGCTCCTGCTTCGGCTCCGGCTCGGGGACCGGGGCCGGCCGGTTCTTGCCCTTGTCCTTCCCCTTGCCCTTCGGCGGGGCCTTGGGCTCGTCGTCGCCCGGCGGGTCCTCGTCCGGGTTGCCGGCCGCGGCCACCGGCGGGTCGCCGCCCTTCTTCTTGCCGAACCCGAGCCACGACCCGACGCCGCCGGCCACCGCGATCACCCCGGCCAGCCCGTACCCGACGAGCCGCTTGGTGACCGGGTCCATCCCGCCAGCCGCCGCCTTCTTTCTCTTCTTGGGGGTCGGGGCGTCGTCGCCCCGGGCGGTGCCGACGGCCTTGAACCGGTGCCCGCAGTCCGGGCAGGTGGCGGTGACGGCCTTGGGGGCGTCGCCGGTGGCGGCGGGGAGGCGGACGACGGCGTCGCACTCGGGGCAGCGGACCTTGGACGGCATGATGGCACCCTGGGCGGGAATCGAGGCGCCGGCCGCGATGAGAGAAGGGCGGTGGTTCGGCGTGGTGTCATGGTGGGCGGCGTGGGCGGCACGGTCAAGTGAAAATGTGCGCGGCGTTTAGCCGCGACGCGGAGTCCTCGGAGCGGAGCGCGGGGGTACTTGCCGCGCTCCGCTCCGAGGACTCCGCGTCGCGGCTACTGACCCGCAGGTAGTCGTGGTTGTCCGTCCTGCGGCGGTCATCGTACCCTGACGGGATATGGAAGCGACACGAACCCGGGCCGAGCAGGAGGCCCGCCGGCGACTGG
>JAESGM010000196.1_pt1 | contig 116769 bp, 115 predicted proteins | sample 9269721 | NCBI WGS metagenome assembly JAESGM01 (sample SAMN15720920, study PRJNA650825) | algae metagenome | isolation source: Komarekiella atlantica HA4396-MV6 and co-occurring heterotrophs from... | place: USA: Theobald House, Kauai, HI | collected 2009-07-29 | reverse complement strand
AGAAGCTCGCCGATGATGGCCCATTCCTCGTCCGACAAATCGCCCCGCGCCAAAGCCGCCTCCTAAAAGGAAGCCTTGAATCACGCCTCAGGCGATATGGGAATCCTCTTTGTCAACAGGACCTAGCTTGCCGCGCCTGCGCTCCAGCGCGCGGTCGAGGTCGGGCGAGGCGGCCACCAGCATCTTGCCGGCCTCCGACTGCGGGTCGTCCAGCACCGCGTCCGTATCGCCCCGTTCGACGATCTCGCCCTCATGCATCACCATGACCTGATCCGTGATCGCGCGAGCGACCGTCAGATCATGCGTGATGAAGAGATAGGCGACGCCGAGACGCTGGTTCAGATCGGCGAAAAGATCGAGCACCTGCGCCCGGATCGATACGTCCAGCGCAGACACCGGCTCATCGGCGACGATCAGCTTCGGCCGCGTGATCAGCGCGCGCGCAATGGAAAGCCGCTGTCGCTGCCCGCCGGAAAACTCGTGCGGATATTTGTCCATGTCTGCCGCCGACAGCCCCACTTCGGCAAGCGCCTGCGCGACGCGCTCGCGCTTTTCGGCGCGCGATATCTGCGTTTCCAGAAGATGCAGCGGCTCGGCAACCAGCCGTTCCACCTTGTGGCGCGGATTGAAGGAACCGTAGGGGTCCTGGAAGACTACCTGCATGTTGTGGCGCGAGGGGCGCAGTTCGCCCTCGCTCTTCGTCGTCAGTTCTTCGCCGCCGAAGCGGATCGAGCCGGATGACGGTTTGTCTAGCGCCAGGATCATGCGGGCAAGCGTCGACTTTCCGCAGCCCGAGCGCCCGACCAGCGCCATCGACTGGCCCTCATGGAGATCGAACGACACGCCCCGAACCGCGCGGAACGGCTCGGGCTTGGAAAAAAACGATCGCCTGCGCCCGGCATAGTCGCGGGTGACGTCTCGGACCTCCAACAGCGCGGGGTATGCGCCCGGCACACCCCCCTCTGCCCTGCCGGCCATCTCCCCCTCAAGGGGGGAGATCAATCTCGTTGCCGTTCCAGCCGAGTCTGCAATGCCGGGCGCGAAATCGACGTGCTTAATCTCCCCCCTTGAGGGGGAGATGGCCGGCAGGCCAGAGGGGGGTGAGTGCCGAACTTCAAGTGCTTGCGCAACGCCCACGTCTCCCTTCCCCTTGTGACGAGGGGCGAGAGGTGCGAAGCGCGCGGCCCTCTCCGGAACATGTGTCGAAGCCTCGGCCAACTGCCTCGTATAAGGATGCGCCTTTTCGGTCAGAATACGCCCCGTCTCGCCCGTATCCATCACCTCGCCATGGCGCATGATCGTCACCCGGTCCGCCATGTCGGCGACGACGGCCAGATCGTGCGAGATGAGCAGAAGACCCATCCGCCGCTCGTCGACGAGATCGCGCAGGAGATCGAGAATCTGGGCCTGCAGCACCACGTCGAGCGCCGTCGTCGGTTCGTCGGCGACGAGTAGTTTCGGTTGGAGCGCGCAGGCGATGGCGATCACCACGCGCTGGCGCTGGCCGCCCGACAATTCATGCGGATAGCGCGACAGCGGGAACTTGGCCTCCGGCAGGCCGACCCGGTCGAGCATCGCGCGGGCGCTGTTCTCTGCGTCCTTCCGGTTCGCACCCCGATGCCAGCGAATGCCCTCCGCCACCTGTTCGCCGATCGTCTTGACCGGATTCAGCGCCGTCATCGGTTCCTGGAAGACCATGCCGATATCGTCGCCGCGAAGTTTGTTCATCGCCGTTTCCGGCGCATTGAGGATGTCGATTCCGTCGAAAGTCACCCGCCCGCTCGTCCGCGCCAGATCAGGCAGGAGCCGCATCAAGGTCAGCGCCGTCATCGACTTGCCGGAACCCGATTCGCCGACCAGCCCAAGCACCTCGCCTTGCTCGATGTGAAGGTCGACGCCCTTCAGTATCTCGAAATTGCCGATCGAGAGGCGCAGTTTTTCGATTTCGACGAGGCTCATCGCTGACGCCTCAGTCGTGGGTCGAGCACGTCGCGCAGGCCGTCGCCGAGAAGGTTGAGGCCAAGAACTGTGATGACGATGGCAAGACCGGGGAAGATCGCCAGGTGCGGCGCGACCATCATACGCGTCTGCGCGTCGAACAGCATCCGGCCCCAGCTCGTCATCGGCGGTTGCGCCCCGAGCCCAAGATAGGAGAGGCCGGCTTCCGCAAGAATGCCGAGCGCGAACTGGATCGTGCCCTGGACGAGCAGGAGCGAAGCGATGTTCGGCATTATGTGCTCGATGGTGATCAGCGTCGCCGACTTGCCCGAGGCACGCGCGGCCAGCACATATTCGCGCGGCCACAGTGCCATCGCGCCGGCGCGGGCGACGCGCGCGAAGACCGGAATGTTGAAGATGCCGATGGCGACGATGGCATTGACGGCGCCCGGCCCGAAGATCGCGGTGATCATGATCGCCGACAAAAGCGCTGGGAACGCGAAGACGAGATCGTTGAACCGCATCAGCGCCTCGTCGATCCAGCCGCCGCGGGCGGCCGCCCAACAGCCGAGCGGCACGCCGATACCCATGCCGATGCCGACGGCGACGAAGGCGACCGCGATCGAGTTGCGCGCGCCCATCATGATGAGCGAGAGGATGTCGCGGCCGAAATGGTCGGTCCCGAACCAGTGTTGGCCGGAAATCGGCTGCATCCGGTTCGCGACCGTCAGGTTGATGACGTCGTGCGGCGTCCAGGCGAAGGAGACCAGCGCCATCAGCGCGATCAGCACGGTGATGACGAAGCCGGTGACGAAAGATGTATTGGAAAACGCCGCGCGGACGAACTGTCCGGCGCCCTCCACCGGCGGGGAGGCGGGTTCGGTGTTCATGCGCGCGCCCTCAATCGCGGATCGACCATCGCATAGGCGATGTCGACGAGGATGTTGACGAGGACGACGCTGGCGACGAGCAGCATCACCACGCCCTCGACGACGATCAGGTCGCGCTGGGTGATCGCCTGAAAGACGAGCCGTCCGAGCCCCGGCAGGTAGAAGACGTTCTCGATGATGATCGTCCCGGCGAGAAGGAAGGCGAATTGCAGGCCGAGGATCGTCAGGACCGGAATCATGGCATTGCGCAGAGCGTGCCGCCAAAGGACGTGGCGACGCGGCATGCCCTTGGCGCGCGCGGTGCGGATATAGTCCTCGCCGAGCACTTCGAGCATGGCCGAACGCGTGACGCGGGCCAGGATCGCGGCCTGCGGCAGGGCGAGGGCGATGGAAGGCAGGATCAGCGCCTTCAGCCCCGGCCAGATACCGCCCGCCCAGCCGGGAAAACCGCCCGCCGGAACGAGGCGCAGCCAGACTGCGAAAACGTAGATCAGGAGAAGTGCGAACCAGAAATTCGGGATTGCGACGCCGATCTGCGCCGTTCCCATCGAAACCGTATCGCCCATCCGCCCGCGCCGCGCGGCAGCGAAGATACCGACCGGAATGGCGATGACGGTCGACAGTGCCAGCGAGATCAGCGCCAGAGGCAGCGAGACGATGGCCCGTTCTGCGATGAGATCGATCACCGGCGAGCGATAGGTGTAGGAATTGCCGAAATCGCCGACCGCCATGCCGGTGATCCAGGTCACATAGCGCTCCAGAAGCGGTGCATTGAGTCCCATCTGCTCGCGCAGAGTGGCCAGCGCCTCGGGCGTGGCATTCATGCCGAGCATGATCCGCGCCGGATCGCCCGGCAGGATTTCCATGATGGAGAAAACGACGATCGACGCCACGAGGAGCGTCAGGACGCCGATGCCGATGCGCTTGATGAGGAAGAGGGTCATCGCTTCGTTGCACGGCACCGGTTTCGGCGATGGTTCTCTTCCTTCGACGGTGAACCCCCACCCTTTATCCCTCTCCACAAGGGGGAGGGAGCCGTCAGCGTTGCGCTGCACCCTGCGGCGTGGCGGAACGATGACGTCATGACCGCGCCGTCGATGTCTCCCTCCCCCTTGTGGGGAGGGATAAAGGGTGGGCATTCAAGGGCGAACACGATGCAGACTGGCCGCTACTGCGCCCACTTCACCTGCGTCAGATCCGTCGCCTGGATCGGCGAGTTCTCCCACATGCCTTCCAGATTCGCGTCCCACACGCCGACCTTCGGCAACTGGAAGAGGAAGCCGACCACGGCGTCTTCCGCCAGAATGCGCTGCGCCTGGCCGTAGAGCTCGTTGCGCTTTTCCTCGTCCGACGTCGTGTCGAGCTCGGCGATGATCGCGTTGAATTCCTCGTTCTGGTAGTCGAAATAGTATTCCGGCCGCGAATAGATATCGATGTCGTTCGGCTCGGTGTGCGAGATCATCGTGAAGTCGTAGTCCTTCTCGGTGAAGACCTGTGAAAGCCAGTCGGCCCATTCCACCGGAATGATCTCGAGCTCGATGCCGACCTGGCGAAGCTGCGAGGCGATGACCTGTCCGCCGTCGCGCGCATAGGGCGGGGGCGGCAGCTTGAGCGTCGCCGAAATGCCGTCGGCGAAGCCCGCATCGGCAAGCAGTTGCTTGGCCTTCTCCGGATCATAGGGATAGGTGTCGGTCAGGTCGACATAGGCAGCATTGGCCGGCGAGAAGTGCGAGCCGATCGGCGTGCCGAGGCCCGAGCCATTGCCGGCGATGATTTCCTCGCGGTTGAGCGCATGAGCGATCGCCTGGCGCACTTCCAGTCTGTCGAACGGTTCCTTGCCGTTGTTGATCGAAAGCAGCGTCTCGCCCTCGGTCGAGCCGATCACGACCTCGAAGCGCGGATCGGCCTCGATCTGCGCCAGCGCATCGCCTGCCGGCATGTTCGGGAAGGCGTGGACGTCGCCTGAAAGCAGCGCGGGGATGGCCGCCGCCGCGTCCGGCACGATGCGGAACTCGGCACGTTCGAGCGCGGCTGCTTCGCCCCAATAGTCGGGATTGTTGACAAGGACGACGGAGGAGCCCTTCGCCCAGCTATCGAACTTGAACGGACCGGTGCCGATCGGCGTCTCCATGTTGCCGGCCGCCGAGGCCTCGGAGACGATTACCGCGTCGCCCCAACCCATATTGTAGAGGAACGAGCCCTGCGGGCGCGACAGCGTCACGGTGACGGTCGTCGGGTCGGTCGCCTCGACGTTTTCGATTGCGGCGAACAGCCCCTTCTGCGCATTGGTCGAATCCTCGGCGCGGGCGCGATCGAGCGAGAATTTCACGTCGGCGGAAGAAAACTCAGCCCCGTCGTGGAATTTCACGCCCTCGTGCAGCTTGAACCTATAGGTCAACCCGTCTTCGGAAACCTCCCAGCTTTCCGCGAGCGCCGGAAGCACTTCGCCCGTCGATCCGATCCTGGTCAGCCCCTCGAAGAGGTTCGCATAGACGATTTCGTCGATCGCGGCGGCCGCGCCTGCGGTCGGGTCGAGATGCGGCGGTTCGAGCACGACGCCGATCACGACATCGGCGCGTTGCGCGAGGGCGGTGCCGGAGGCGAGCGCGATGGCCGCTGCGGCAAGCACAGGAACGATGATCTTCATGTCAGGCAGGCTCCCAAGGATTTTGGTGTATTTTGCCGGATTGAAGCGCGAAAACCGGCCGGAGTAAATCGTCATTGTGCTTTGCAAACCCGTTACGGCGAAAACGTCAGTTCCGCGCCGCGCCGAGCAAGTATCCGAGCCCGATGGCCATCACCTTGGCCGATTGCACCATGTCCTCGATGCCCACCCATTCGTCCGGCTGGTGGGCAAGGTCCAGGATACCGGGGCCATAGGCGATGCAACTGAACAGGTGCCCGATGCGCGAGACGTGCTTCTGGTCGTAGGTGCCGGGTGAAATGACGTAATCCGGCTCGCGGTCGAATATGTCGCGAATGCCCGACGCGACGGCCTGGACGACGGGCTCGTCCTTTTCCGTCATCAGCGGCAGAACCTCCATCATGTCGCGGATCGAATAGTCGAATTTCGGCCGCTCCTGCTTCAGCCGGTCGAGGATCGACGTCACCTCGCGCTTCACGTCGCCGATGTCTTCTTCGAGCAGGAAGCGCCGGTCGATCACGGTGCGGCAGGAATCGGGAACGTTGGGCGAGGGCAGGCCGGGAAAGTGGTCCTCCGTCTGGCCGCCATGGATCGAATTGATGTTCATGGTCGAGCGCCGCGCGCCTTCGGGTACGACGGGCGTGCGCGTTTGCTTCCTGTCGAGCGCCGGGAAAAGCTCGTCCTCGAAGGCGGCGAGCACCGCGCCCATGTGGCGGATCGCCGAATCGCCGAGGAACGGCATCGACCCGTGCGCGATCCGCCCCTTGGTCTCGATCTCGGCCCACCAGACGCCGCGATGGCCAAGGCAGATGCGGTCCTTGTTCAAGGGTTCGGGAATGATGACGTGGTCGACGCGAGGCTTGGAGAAATAGCCCTTGCCGGCAAGATAGGCGACGCCGCCGAACCCGCCCGATTCCTCGTCGACCGTGCCCGAGATCTCGATCGCGCCGGCAAAATCCGGATTGGTCGCGATGAAGGCTTCCGCGGCGATCATGGATGCCGCGAGCCCGCCCTTCATGTCGCACGCGCCGCGGCCATATACACGCCCGTCCTTCACTACCCCTTCATAGGGGTCGACCGTCCAGCCCTCGCCCGCCTCGACGACGTCGATATGCGAGTTGAAATGCACCGTCTCGCCTGGCGTCCTGCCTTCATAGCGCGCGATGACGTTGGTGCGCGGATAGCGGTCGCTGTCGCCCGGAGTGCCTTCGCCGCGCACATACTCGATCGCGAAACCCGAGCGTTTCAGCCGTTCGCCGAGATATTCGGCGCAGGGCATATAGGCCTCGCCCGGCGGATTGATCGTCGGAAAGCGGATCAGGTCGCGCGTCAGCGTCACGAGGTCGTCGGTGCGGTCCTCGACCGCCTTCATCAGTTTTTCTCTCATGCCTGTCATGTGAACGGGCGGCGAAACGCTTGGCAAGTGCGGCAGAACAATGTTCGGGCTGGACCAGAACTTTCGTCCCGCTGACGGCAGTCAAGGCACGGACAACCACGCAAACCCATTTTCATGGCACCAGGTCTTGTATAAGAGTTGGACAACGCAAAAAGGTGCCCATGTCCATCGAACATCGCGTCGACCTGTCCCGTCCCGTCTCCGACGAGGTGCGCAAGACGACCTGCTACATGTGCGCCTGCCGCTGCGGCATCGACGTGCATCTTAAGGGCGGCAAGATCCGCTATATCGAGGGCAACCGCGATCATCCGGTCAACAAGGGCGTGCTGTGCGCCAAGGGCTCGGCCGGCATCATGCAGCACTATGCGCCGGCGCGGCTCAAGGCGCCGATGCTGCGCACCGGCCCGCGCGGCTCGGGCGAGTTCAAGGAGATTTCCTGGGACGAGGCGCTGGCGCTGGCGACCGACTGGCTCGGCTCCGTTCGCGCGCACGATCCGAAGAAGCTCGCCTTCTTCACCGGCCGCGACCAGTCACAATCGCTGACCGGATTCTGGGCGCAGCAATTCGGTACGCCGAACTATGCCGCACATGGCGGCTTCTGTTCGGTCAACATGGCCGCCGCCGGCATCACCACCATCGGCGGCGCGTTCTGGGAATTCGGCCAGCCGGACTGGGACCGCACCAAGCTTTTCATCCTCTTCGGCGTCGCAGAGGACCATGATTCGAACCCGATCAAGATCGGCATCTCGAAGGTGAAGGCCAACGGCGCGCGCTTCGTGTCCGTCAATCCGGTCCGAACCGGCTATTCGGCAATTGCGGACAACTGGATCGGCATCCGCCCCGGCACGGACGGCCTTCTGATCCTGTCGCTCGTGCACGAACTCCTCAAGGCGCGACGGATCGATGTCGACTATCTGATGCGCTATTCGAACGCGCCATGGCTCGTCGTCGACGCGCCGGGCGCGGCCGAACACGGCCTCTTCGCACGCGATGCCGAAGGCCGCCCGCTCGTCTTCGAAACGGTCACTGAACGCATCGTCCCCGCCGGCTCGAAAGGTGCGCGGCCGGCGCTCCACGGCCGTTTCGCGCTGCCGGACGGCCGCGCCGTGCGCCCGTCCTTTGAGCTTCTCGCCGCCGAGTATCTGGACCCGAAATATGCGCCGGAGAATGTCTCGGCTGAGACCGGTCTCGACGTCGAGACGATCCGCGGTCTCGCCGCCGAGATCGGCCGCGTCGCCTTCGAGGAAACCATCGAGATCCACCAGCCCTGGACGGACGTCAACGGCCAGCGGCACGAAAGCTTCGTCGGCCGGCCGGTCTCGTTCCACGCCATGCGCGGCATCTCGGCTCATTCCAACGGCTTTCAGACGGCGCGCGCGCTGCACATGTTGCAGGTGCTGATCGGCGCGATCGACTGCCCCGGCGGCTTCCGCTACGAGCCGCCTTATCCCAAGCCCGTCGAGGCGCATCCGCGCCCGCATGGCAAGGCCGAGCATTTCGGCTCCAACCAGCCGCTGTCAGGCCCGCATCTGGGCTTCCCGCTTGGACCCGAAGACCTTTTGATCGACGAGAACGGCAAGCCGACCCGCATCGACAAGGCGTTCTCGTGGGACGCTCCGTTGTCCGCGCACGGCCTGATGCACATGGTCATCGCCAACGCCCATGCCGGCGACCCGTATCCCGTCGACGTCCTGTTCCTCTACATGGCCAACATGGCCTGGAACTCCTCGATGAACACGGCCGGCACGATCAGGATGCTGGAGGAAAAGGACGAGGCGACCGGGCAATACCGCATCCCGAAGATCATCTATTCCGACGCCTATTCGTCCGAGATGGTCGCCTATGCCGACCTGATCCTGCCCGACACGACCTATCTCGAACGCCACGACTGCATCTCGCTTCTTGACCGGCCGATCTCCGAGCCGGACTCGGTCAACGACGCGATCCGCTGGCCGGTCGTCCAGCCCGACCGTGACGTGCGCCCGTTCCAGACGGTGCTTATCGATCTCGGTGCACGGCTGAGGCTCCCCGGCTTCACCGATCATCGCGGAAAGCCGCTTTACGCCGATTATGCCGACTACATCGTCAGCCACGAGCGCCGCCCCGGCATTGGCCCGCTGGCCGGCTTTCGCGGCGCGGAGGGAGACCGCGCGGGCAGGGGCGCGGCAAATGCCAACCAGATCGAACGCTATATCGAGAACGGCTCGTTCTTCTCCGCGCACATTCCCGCAGAAGCGCTCTTTTTCAAGCACGCGAACCAAGCCTATCAGGACTTCGCGGTGAAGATGGGCTTCTTCGACAAGCCGCAGCCCGTCACCTTCCAGCTCTATTCGGAAATCCTGCAGAAATTCCGGCTGTCGGCCGAAGGCGTGCGCGCACCGTTCGCACCACAGGAGCACCGTGCGCGCATCCTCGCCAGCTTCACGCCGCTGCCCGCTTGGTACATGCCGCTTGAGGAAGCCGGCGTCGATCGCGACGAATACCCCTACCACGCCATAACCCAGCGACCGATGGCGATGTACCATTCGTGGGGCTCGATGAACGCCTGGCTGCGCCAGATCCACACCAAGAACCCGCTCTACGTCCCCGGCGCGATCTGCGACGCGCACGACCTGAAGGATGGCGACTGGGTTTGGCTCATCTCGCATCACGGCCGCATCAAGGTCGAAATCGCGCGCTCCAACGTCGTCAACCGCGACACGATCTGGACGTGGAACGCGGTCGGCAAGCGCGGCGGCGCGTGGGCGCTCGATCAAAAATCGCCGGAAGCGCGCAAGGGCTTCCTGTTGAACCACCTGATCCACGAACTCCTGCCGCCGAAGAGCGACGGAATGCGCTGGTCGAATTCGGACCCGATCACCGGGCAGGCCGCCTGGTACGATCTGCGCGTCAGGATCGAAAAGGCAGAGCCGGGTGCGGTGAGCGAACCGCATTTGCCCGACCAGCACCGCGCCGCACAGACGCCGGACGAACTTCGATACGGGCAGGAGTGGAGCGCATGATGCAGGGTCAACGCCGCATACCCCCACCCTGTATCCCTACCCACAAGGGGGAGAAAAGACATCCACGCCCCGCCCTTCGTTCCGCCAGTCTCGCATCCGACGGTTTCACGCCGCCGGCGGGTGGGGGTATGCAACTTCCCGGCAGCCCACACCCATGACCTCCCTCCCGTCTCTTCCCACTCCGAAAAAACTCGGCCTCGTCATCGACCTCGACGTGTGCGTCGGCTGCCATGCCTGCGTGATTTCCTGCAAGGAGTGGAACACGGGCGGCTATGGCGCTGCCTTGTCCGATCAGGACCCCTACGGCGCCGACGTCTCCGGCACCTTCCTCAACCGGATTCATTCTTTTGAAGTCCTTCCGGAAGGGGCTGAAAAGATTGGCGAGGCGGGCGATGCGCGCATCGTCCATTTCCCGAAATCCTGCCTCCATTGCGAGGATGCGCCCTGCGTCACCGTCTGCCCCACCGGCGCGTCCTACAAGCGCGCAGACGACGGCATCGTGCTGGTCGACGAGGACATGTGCATCGGTTGCGGCCTGTGCGCCTGGGCCTGTCCGTACGGCGCGCGCGAGATGGATCTTGCCGCAGGCGTCATGAAGAAATGCACCCTGTGCGTCGACCGCATCTACAACGAGACGATCCAGGAGATCGACCGCGTCCCGTCCTGCGTTCGGACCTGCCCGGCCAATGCCCGTCATTATGGCGATTTCGCTGATCCGCAGTCCGACGTCTCCAAGATGGTCGCCGCCCGCGGCGGCATCGATTTGATGCCGGAGCAGGGCACGAAGCCGGTCAACAAATACCTGCCGCCACGCCCGCGAAAGGCACTTGCCGAAAGCGCCGTCCCGCTTGCGGAAACATCGGCCGGCGCCTCCGGCTTCTTCGCGTGGCTCGACGGTATGCTGGAGCGGATCTGATGCACCCCGCACTCTCCATCATCGTCTTCACCACGCTGTCCGGCATGGGCTACGGCCTTGCTGCCTTGCTCGGCTTCGGCCTCTTCGACCCCGTCGCGCTTGCAACCAAGATCGGCTACCTCCTTGCCTTGGCGCTCATCGCCGGCGGGCTCGTCTCCTCGACGCTCCATCTCGGCAATCCGCAGCGTGCCTGGCGGGCGCTCAGCCAGTGGAAGACGAGCTGGCTGTCGCGCGAGGGCGTCATGGCGATCCTCACCTTTGTGCCGTTGGCGATCTGCGCCTATGCCGCGATTTTCCACGACCGCCACCTCGTCCTGCCCGGCCTTCTCGCCTCGGTTTTGAGCCTCGTCACCGTCTATTGCACCGCGATGATCTACGGCTCGCTGAAGACGGTCCAGATATGGTCGCAGCGGCTCACGCCGGTCACCTACCTGCTCTTCGGGCTCGCGAGCGGCGGGACCTTGGGCACGCTTTTCGCCATATCCGGCGCGGCGCAGCCATGGCTGATTGCCGTCCTGGCCATCTTGTTCATCATTGCCGCATGGCTGGTGAAACGCCGGTGGCGCCTTGAGGGCAAGGCTCTCGCGCCCCTTTCGACGCCCGAAACCGCGACCGGGCTCGGCACCATCGGCCGCGTGCGCCTATTCGAACGCCCCCATATCAATGACAACTACCTGACCCGCGAAATGGGATTTCAGGTCGCCCGCAAACACGCCGACAAGCTTTTCGGCATTGCTATTCTGCTCGGCGGGCTGATCCCGGCCGCTCTGATCGTTCTCGCCGTGCTTGCTGCGAGCGCGATGGGTCCGGGCCTGACGGCGTTCCTTGCCGCCTTGCTCGCCGTGCTGTCCCACTATGCCGGTGTCTTCGTCGAGCGCTGGCTGTTCTTCGCCGAGGCGCGCCACGCCGTGATGAACTATTACGGCCGCTGAGACGAAGCCTCAGTCCGACCAGCGTTTGTGAAACCACATCCACTGGCCCGGGTGCTCGCGCACCCACCCCTCGACGATGTCGTTCATCATCTGGCAGCTTGCATGGATGTCGATCGCACCCGACGCATTGCGTGGCAGTTCGATCTTTTCCTGAAGTTCCAGCCGAAACTTGTTGCCGGGCAGGCGGATCGAGCGCGCGGGATAGACGTCGCATTCGAATTGTCGCGCCAGCTTCGGCACCAGCGGGTTGGTGCGGCATTCGCGGCCGAAGAAGGTCGTCTTCTGGCCCTTGTGGAATTTCTGGTCGACGAGAACGCCGATATTTTCTCCCCGGTCCAGCACCCGCGCGAGCGCGAAGGCGGCGCCGGCGCGTGAGGCCAGCAATTCACCCATCGTGTCGCGCCGTGTCTTGAAGACGTATTCGGCCATGTAGGGATTGTTCGGCGCACGGAAGAGTGCGGTCACCGGTAGGTCGTAGGCCATCGCCGCGACCGGCAGCAGCTCGAAATTGCCCGAATGCGCGGTGAATATGATGTGCGGCCGCTTTTCTTCGCGAATGCGCAGGAAAACTTCTTCGCCTATCACCTCCACGCGCTGCGGCGCCTTGCCGGGCTCGTGGTCGAATATCTGGTCGAGGAAGATATACTCCGCCGCCAGCCGGGCCATGTTGCCCCACATGTCCGACGCGATCTGCTGAATCTCGGCTTCGGACTTTTCGGGATAGGCGCGCTTGAGATTGTTGACCGCGACGCGATGTCGGCCGAATTTCGGCCCGAGCCTGCGCGCCGTCCTTTCGGCGAAATCCAGCGCCGTGTCGGCGGGCAGTTTGCGCAAGCCCCAAAGCGCTGCCATCGCCAGCCGCGCCGTCGTCCAGTACTCCGCCTGCTTCAGGGCGCCGGCCGATTTGTAGACCAGCGGCCGCAGGAATGCCGGCAGCCTGTCGCCCTTCATGACACGCGCAGGATGATCTTGCCGAAGACGTCGCGGCCTTCCATGCGCTCCAGCGCGCGCCCGATGCCGTCGAAATCGACTTCGGTGTCGATGACGGGTGAAACCTGACCTGTGGTCATCTTCTGCATCGCGTCCGCCATGTTTTCCATCCGGCAGCCGAACGAACCGAAAATCTTGAGCTGCTGCTGGAAAAGCTGCATCAGGTTCATCGTAGTCGAGACGCCTGAAGTCGAACCGCAGGTGACGAGCCGCCCGCCGCGCTTGAGGCACAGCATCGAGCCCGCCCAGGTGTCCGCGCCTACATGCTCGAAAACGACGTCGACGCCCTTCTTTTTCGTGATCTTGCGCACGGCGCCCTCGAAGCGGTCCTCGCGGTAGTTGATGACGTGATCCGCGCCGAGCGCCTTGGCCGGTTCGATCTTGGCGTCCGAACCCACCGTGGTGAGGATCGTGCAGCCCATGCGCTTGGCAAGCTGGATCGCGGCCGAACCGATGCCGGAGCCGCCGGCATGGATCAGGATCGTCTCACCCGGTTGCAGCTTGGCATTGTCGAACAGCATGTGCTCGACCGTTCCGAACGTGACGGGCGCGACCGCTGCGCCGATCTCGCTGACGCCGTGCGGGGCAGCGACGAGCAGCCGCGCCGGCAGGTTCATATATTCCTGCGCGAAGCCGTCGAGATGGAAGCCGTGGACGCCCGACACATTCTCGCAAAGATTGTCGCGCTTCTCGCGGCACGCCTTGCACAGCCCGCAGGTGCGCGCGCCATAGATCGAGACGAGCTGGCCTTCGCGCAGGTTGGAGACGCCAGCCCCGACCTTGACGACCTCGCCTGATGCTTCCGCACCTACGGTCAGCGGCATCTTGCGCTTGGCGAACGCCATGCCGCGCCAGCCCCACACGTCGATATGGTTGAGCGCGACGGCGCGAATGCGCAGCGTCACTTCGCCCTGGCCCGGCGCTCCCGGTTCGGCAATGTCGACGGTTTCGAGGCGGCGATCCTCGATCAGTTGCAATGCGCGCATGGTTTCTTTCCGTATTGCTGTCGGGCGGAGCTAGAACGCTTCGCGCGCCATGACAAGACATGTATTCTGGCCGCCGAAGCCGAACGAGTTCGATAAAACCGTCTTCACGTCCGCCGGGCGCTTGGCGTTCGGCACCACGTCGAGGTCGATCGCCGGGTCGGGATTGTCGTAGTTGATCGTCGGCGGCAGCACGCCTTCGCGCATGGTCATCAGCGAGAAGGCGGCCTCGATCGCGCCGGCGGCGGAGAGTGTATGCCCGATCATCGACTTGTTCGAGGAGACCGGCATCCGTTTCAGGTTGTCGCCGAAGACGGTCGCGAGCGACAGATGCTCCATCTTGTCGTTCTCTGGCGTCGATGTCCCGTGCGCGTTGACGTAGGAAATGCCGTCCTGTCCAAGCCCGGCATCGGCCAGCGCCGCGCGGATCGCGCCGATGGCCGGCGAGCCGTCCGGCTTGGAGCGCGTGCGATGGAAATCATCCGCCTTCTCGCCGCAGCCGCGCAGGATTCCGAGCACCTTGGCGCCGCGCCGCGTCGCGCTTTCGAGCGATTCGAGCACCAGCGCGGCCGAGCCTTCCGCCAGCACGAAGCCGTCGCGATCCTTGGAAAAGGGCTTCGAGGCCTTGGTCGGATCATTGTTGGCCGTCGAAAGCGCAGAGAGCAGCGAGAACCGGATCAGCGCCTCGGCCGTCGCCGAACCATCGGCGCCGATGGCCAGCGCCCGCTCGCACTCGCCGCGCCTTATCGCCTCGACGCCAAGCTGGATCGCCGTCGCGCCTGACGCGCAGGCGGTCGACAGCGTGATCGGCAGGCCGCGCGTTCCGTACTTGTCGGCCAACCTGTCGGCGATGGTGGCGAACTGCGCCTCGTCGAAAACCTCGGCGGTCAGCCTCTCGCGGGCGACCTTCAGGAGGCGCTGATATCCCTGGTCCTCGTTGGACGAGGCGTAAAGCGACAGCCGGTCCTGCCAGCCGAGTTCGACCGGCGGCGAGGCGAGAAACAGCGGTCCGTCGAACCGGCCGCGGGCGATGCCCGACATACCGACCGCCTCGTCGGCGGAAAGGTCCGCGAGTTCCTGCGTCAGCGCCGACGCGCCTTCCTTGCTGGAAGCCAGATAGTCGACCGTGCCGGAGATCGTCGTCGCCAGATGATCGGTCGGAAAGCGCGTGATCGGGTGGATGCCGGACTGGCCGGATGTCAGCGCCGTCCAGTTCGCGTCGAGCCCCTGGCCGAGCGAGGTGACGACGCCGATGCCGGTGACCGCGACGATGGGGCGCCCAAGATGATCGGTGGTCTTCACGGCGATCTCCTCTATGCCCGCGCCAGCATGGCTGCGCCCTCGAATCGGTTGTAGCCGATCGCCGTCGCCACCGCCTTGTCGGGTTCCACGCGGGCCGAGGCTTCGTTTTCGGCGTCGAAGGGCGGATAGGCGGCATTGTTCGACAACGCCAGCGCCGCGAGAGCGATGGCAAAGGGAAACTGCGCTTCCTTCATGTGGCCGGTGAGCGTGGAGAAGGCGCGCACGGCGTGGTTGCCCTGTTCACGCAACGCCTGGCGCTCGGCGCCCGTTGCCGCATGAGCGCCCGAAGCGCCGGAAATCACGAGTTCGGTCCCGGAGAAGTCGGGCAGGGCGCGCAGCAGGCCGGAAACGGCCGCCGCGAGATCGTTGTCCTGTCGGCGCGCACGACCGGAGGAAACGGCATCGATGCGGGCATAGGTTTTGCTGCCTCGCGCTTCGGCATGTGCGCGCGATTCCAGCACGAGGAACGCGCCGCCCGAACCGGTGATGACGCCGCCGCCATCGTTCGCGCCGCGCTGCCACACGGATTTCCAGCGCTTGCGGTGAAGATGCCCGCCAAGTTCGTAGCCGAGCAGCATGTCTGGATGTTCGGTCTGGAACGCCCCGCCGACCAGCACATGCGTCGACTGACCGGAGCGGATGCGGGCTGCGGCGGTTTCGATCGCCGAGACGCCCGCGCCTTCCTCGCCCATGAAGGTGCGCGAGGAACCGGTAACCTTGTGGACGATGGAGATGTTGCCGGCGAGAAGGTTCGAAAGCTGGGCCAGAAACAGGGTCGGGCGAAGTTCCGTCGTCAGCTTCTCGTTGAGCAGCAATTCGTGGTCGTTGCGCGTGCGCGAGGCCTCGAGAATGATCTCGTCCACCGATACGTCGCGTTCACCGCCGCCGGCGGCGACCACCATGTCCATCGAGGCGCAAAGTGCCTCGTCGTCCTTGATGCCGGCGTCGGCCAGAGCCAGCCCGGCGGTGTAAGTGCCCAGGCGTTGCCAGGTCTCCATCTGCCGCTGGTCCCCGCGCTTGGGGATCTGCTGGCTCCAATCCAATTCGGGCAGGGGATGGATCGTGTAGGGCGCGAAGCGCTCGCCGTCATATACCGGCTTCGCGTCGCCGGACGACAGGATCGACCAGTGTTTCTCCGCCCCTTCGCCGAGGCAGGAGACGAGGCCGATGCCGGTGATGACGACGTCGTTGGCGCTCATTTGCAGTCGGCCTCAGGCGGCCTTGGCTGCGACGAGCTGGTCGATCTTGGCGCAGAGGTTCTCCATGACGAAGTACTCCTCCGTCGTCGCCTTGCCCTCGTTGACTTCCTGCGTCCATTTCTCGAGCGGGATCTTGATGCCGAATTCCTTGTCGATCGCGAAGACGATGTCCAGGAAGTCGAGCGAATCGATGCCGAGATCGTCGATCGTGTGGCTCTTCGGCGTGATCGTCTCGCGATCGATCTCGCTCGTCTCGGCGATGATGTCGGCAACCTTGTCGAATGTGGATGTCACGGGCAGTCCCTCGATGCGAGGTTGAAAAAGGTGGTTCGCGCGCTCTCTAATCGCTTTTTGGCGGCAGGAAAAGGGCGCGGGGTATTTTGCGTTGAAGGGTGCCGGCCATCTTGTGCGTGGTCACCCTAGTTGAAGACGATCCGGGCTGCCGCGTGAAGACCGTTTTCGTTCACATTCACGACGATCGCCTCGCCCTCGCGCGACCGCGCGCCGAGCATGGACTGGATGAAATCGCCGTGCGTCACCAGCACCAGAATACCCGAACCGGTGTAATCCGTGATGGTCTCGCGCAGCATTGCGGAGCGCTCATCGGCTTCCTCGCTGTCCGGCTCGAACGGGTCGAGCCAGTCGACCGTCTCGACAAGGGATGCGCCGAATGCGAGTTCGGCCGTTTCCTTCGTCCGGCAATAGCGGCTTGCCAGAACGTCTTGCACGGGCGCGGCGCGGGCGGCGAAGAGCGCACCGATTCGTCGGGCCTGCTGGCGGCCCTGTTCGGAGAGATTGCGCTGCGTGCGGCAGGTCTCGAGGTCGAACGACGCCGGCTCGCCGGAGCCCGGTGCGTTGGCGTGGTTGAGAAGGACGACCTGACCGCCATTCCGCAGGAGCGCCCAGCCGGCTTCCGTCGCCAGGGCCGGCAATGCCGACACCAGCGCCGCGATGATGATGAGCGCCCGGATCATTCGATCTCCCATTCGTTTCATGACCAGTCATATAGGCCGAACGGCGCGAAACAAAAACGTGCGGCCGCCTTTTGACGAGTTTGGCCCATTGCGGGCGGCGGCCTGCCTCGATACTTCGGCTTCATGTCACCTTTGACCGAGACAATCTTTTTCGTCTTCGGACTTGTCGCGCTTGGCTATGTGTCGGGCTGGACGGGCCTGTTGAAGACGACGATCGGCGACGCGCTCACCGCCTTCGCCGTTGCCATCGCTGTCCCAATGCTGCTCTTCCGCACGCTCATCGAGGCGGATTTCCAGGGTGCGGCGCCATTGTCGCTCTGGGCCTGCTATTTCTTCGCCGTTGCCGTCGCCTGGGCCTGCGGCCAGTTCGTCACGCAGAAGGTTTTCGGGCGGGATGCCCGCGCCGGCGTCGTGGGCGGTGTGTCGGCGGCCTTCTCGAACCTCGTTCTTCTCGGCCTTCCTTTGGTGCAGGGCGTCTTCGGCAGGCCGGGACTGGAAATCCTGTCGCTCATCGTCGCGATTCATCTGCCGATCATGATGGCGATGTCGATCGCGCTCTTCGAATGGGCCAATCGGAACTCGTCCGAAAGCGCCGGCATCCTTGCCGCCATCATGGACTTCCTGAGGAAGCTCGTATCCAATCCGCTGATCGTCGGCATCCTCGCGGCGCTCGTCTGGCGCGTGACCGGCTTTAACATGCCGTCGCTGGGGATGCGCTTCGTCGATGCACTCGCCAATGCCGCAGGCCCACTGGCGCTCTTCGCCATGGGCCTGTCGCTGCGGCGCATGGGCATTTCGGGCAATGTGAAAGCGGGTCTGGCGCTCTCGGCGATCAAGCTCTTCGTAATGCCTGCGGCGGCCCTTGGCGCGGTTCTTCTCATCGGCCTGCCGCCGCTCGCGGCGATGGTGGTCGTCACCGCCGCTTCGCTGTCGGCGGGCGTCAATCCCTATCTGATCGCGACGCGGTTCGGCACCGGCCAGGCGCTCGCGTCCAACGTCATGACGATTTCGACGCTTGTCGCCGCCGCATCGAGCTTCCTGTGGCTCGCCGTGGCTCAACGCCTTTTTGGCTGAATGGCTTGGTCCTGCCGGCCGGCTGCCTTACATCTTCCATCACGCAATCCATTTGAACGAATGAGGGAGGGCATCATGCTCAAGAAGACCAGTCATTTTCTCCGCGAGGCAAACCTGATCGGCGGCGAGTGGGTGCAGGCCGATTCCGGCCAGACCATCGACGTGACCAATCCGGCCAACGGCCAGAAGATCGGGGTTATACCCAAGTCCGGCGCCGCCGAGACCCGCCGCGCCATCGAGGCCGCGCACGAGGCGTTCAAGACCTTCCGCAAGACCAGCGCGCTCGACCGCTCCAAGATGCTGCGCAAGCTGCACGACGCGATCATGGACAATCAGGATGTGCTCGCCGAACTCCTGACCATGGAGCAGGGCAAGTCGCTGGCCGAATCGAAGGGCGAGGTCGGTGCGTCTGCCGCCTATATCCTCTGGTTCGCCGAGGAGGCGCGTCGCACCTATGGCGATGTCATCCCGTCCCCTTGGGCTGACCGCCGCATCCTGGTCACGAAGGAGCCGGTGGGCGTCATTGCGGCCATCACGCCGTGGAACTTCCCGTCCTCGATGCTGTCGCGCAAGATCGGCCCGGCAATCGCCGCTGGCTGTACGGCGGTCGTCAAACCGGCGACGCAGACGCCCTATTCGGGCCTGGCCTGGGGTGCGCTGTGCGAGGAAGTCGGCATCCCGAAAGGCGTCGTCAACGTCGTCACCGGCGGCGCGAGCGAGATCGGCAAGGAGCTTTCCACCAACCCACTGGTCAAGAAGATCACCTTCACCGGGTCGACCGAAGTCGGCAAGATCCTGATCCAGCAGTCCGCCTCGACGGTCAAGAAGGTCTCGATGGAGCTTGGCGGCAATGCGCCGTTCCTCGTCTTCGACGACGCCGATATCGACCGCGCGGTCGAGGGCGCGGTCGCCGCCAAGTACCGCAATTCCGGCCAGACCTGCGTCTGCACCAACCGCTTCTTCGTCCAGTCCGGCATCTATGACGCTTTCGTCGAAAAGCTGGCCAAGGCGTCCAACAAACTCAAGGTCGGCCCCGGCCTCGAAGAGGGCGTCCAGCAGGGCCCGCTCATCGACGAGAAGGCGGTCGAGAAGGTCGAGGAATTCGTAGCCGACGCCAAGGCCAAGGGCGGCAAGGTCGTCGCCGGTGGCAACCGCCACAAGCTCGGCGGTTCCTTCTTCGAACCGACCGTCATCGCCGACGCCACGCCTGACATGAAGTTCATGAAGGACGAAATCTTCGGCCCCGTCGCCCCCGTCTTCCGCTTCGAAAAGGAGGAAGAGGCGGTCGAGATGGCCAACGACACCGAATTCGGCCTTGCCTGCTATTTCTACACCGGCGATCTCGGCCGCGCCTTCCGGGTGATGGAAGGCCTGAAATACGGCATGGTCGGCGTCAATGAAGGCATCATCACCACGCCTGAAGCGCCGTTCGGCGGTGTCAAGGAATCCGGCCTCGGTCGCGAGGGGGGACATCAGGGCATCGAGGATTACCTCGACACCAAATATGTCTGCATCGGCGGCCTCGGACTGTAGCAGGGCCGCAGCGATGAAGTGACTAATCTCCCCCCTTGAGGGGGAGATGCCCGGCAGGGCAGAGGGGGGGGCCGCTGAGCACAAGCGTCCACCCGAACCTCACCGATCCTTCACCGTCTCCATCGCCACGAAGGTCGACGTCTGGGCCACATGCGGCAGCGCCGAAATCCGTTCCCCCAGCACGCGCCGGTAGGAGACGATATCGCGCGTCCTCACCTTGAGCAGATAGTCGAAGCTCGACGCGATCATATGGCACTGCTCGATCTCGCGTATCGTCATCACCGCCCTGTTGAATTCGGCCAGTGCGGCCGATCGCGTGTCCGACAATTTCACCTGCACGAAGGCGATATGTCCTTCACCGAGCCGCTCGCGGTCGACGATCGCCGAATAGCCGCGAATGTAGCCGTCCGCCTCCAGCCGCTTCACCCGCGCGGCGACCGGCGTCTTGGATAACCCCACCTGGGCCGCCAGTTCCGCCATGGACAGCCGCGCCTCCTTCGAAAGCGCGGCGATGATGTTCAGGTCGATGCGATCGATTTGGTCCGGCATTGCCAATTATCCAGTCCGAATAACAGTTTCGATGCCATATCATTGGTCCGAATGATCTGAAAAGCGCCCCCGTTTGGCCAAGCCACGATTCTGCGTCATGCTATTCTCGCGTCATACAAGGCCACCCTGCTTTTCGAGGCTCAACCATGCTCGACGCCAACCGCGACCTGCGCGCCGCAATCCGCCGCGACTATCTCGCCGACGAAAGCGACGTTCTTAAGCGGCTCATGCGCAAGGCCGACCTTTCGGCCGAGAAACGCATGCGCATCTCGGCCCGCGCGACCGGCCTCATCCCCCAGGTGCGCGGCCACGCCGAGCCCAAACTGATGGAAGTTTTCCTCGCCGAATACGGCCTGTCGACCAGCGAGGGCGTCGCGCTGATGTGCCTTGCCGAAGCGCTGCTGCGCGTGCCCGACGCCGACACGATCGACGAGCTGATCCGCGACAAGATCGCCCCGCATGACTGGTCGGCCCATTCCGGCGGCTCCGGCTCGATCTTCGTCAATGCCTCGACATGGGCGCTGATGCTGACCGGCAAGGTGCTGGACGAAGGCGAGAGCGGCATCGAGCGCACGCTGCGCGGCATGGTCCGCCGCGTCGGCGAGCCGGTCATCCGCCGCGCCGTCGCCGCAGCCATGCGCGAGATGGGCGAGAATTTCGTCCTCGGCCGCAACATCGCCGAGGCGGTCAGGCGCGGCGCTGGCGAAATCCGCAAGGGCAATCTCTATTCCTACGACATGCTGGGCGAGGCGGCGCGCACCGAAGACGACGCGCTGCGCTATTTGAAGGCCTATGCCGACGCGATCCGCGCTTTGGCAAAGGAAGCCCGCTCCGACGACATCCGCAGGAACCCCGGCATCTCCGTCAAGCTCTCCGCGCTCCATCCGCGCTATGAGCGCCCTCAGCGCGCGACCATGCTGCCGGTCATGACCGAGCGCCTCCTGTCGCTGGCGCTGGCGGCGAAGGACGCCCGCATGGGCCTCAACGTCGACGCCGAGGAGGCCGACCGGCTCGACCTCTCGCTCGACGTGATCGAGGCCGTGCTGGCCGATCCGCGCCTTGCCGGTTGGGACGGTTTTGGAATCGTCGTCCAGGCCTATGGCCTGCGCGCCGCGCCCGTGCTCGACTGGCTGCACGATCTGGCGACGCGGCTCGACCGGAAGATCATGGTCCGCCTCGTCAAGGGCGCGTACTGGGACACCGAGATCAAGCGTGCGCAGGTCATGGGCCTCGACGGCTATCCGGTCTTCACCCGCAAGCCGAACACGGACGTCTCCTACATCGCCTGCGCGGGCAAACTTCTCGGCATGACTGATCGGATTTATCCGCAATTTGCCACCCACAATGCCCACACCGTCGCCGCCATCCTCGAAATGGCCACCGACCGCGACGCCTTCGAGTTCCAGCGCCTCCACGGCATGGGCGATGCGCTGCACGAGGCGGTGCGCAAGGTCGAGGGCACGCGCTGCCGCATCTACGCGCCGGTCGGCGCGCATTCCGACCTGCTCGCCTATCTCGTGCGCCGCCTGCTCGAAAACGGTGCCAACTCGTCCTTCGTCCACCAGATCGTCGACGAAAGCGTCCGTCCCGAAGAAATCGCGCGCGATCCGTTCGACATCGTTGAACATCAGGGACAGGCCCGCAACCCGGCACTGCCGCTGCCGTCCGAAATCTTCGGCGCGGGCCGCGTCAACGCCAAGGGCTTCGATATCACGGACCCGATGACCGAGGACGCCATCGAAGTCGACCGCTCGAAGTTCGCCGCCCCGCATCGCTGGAAGGCAGGCCGTATCGGCCAGCCGCGCGAAATCGCCAACCCCGCGAATCCCGCCGAGATCGTTGGCGATGTCGTCGAGGCCGATGCTGCCGCCGTCACAGTCGCCATCGACCGTGCCTCGGGCGCAGCCGCAGCATGGGCGGCAACTCCGGTTGGCGACCGCGCCGACATGCTCCGCCGCGCTGCCGATCTCTACGAAGGCCACGCCGCGGAGTTCTTCGCGCTTGCAACCCGTGAGGCCGGAAAATCGGTGCCGGACGGGATCGCCGAAGTGCGCGAGGCGGTCGACTTCCTTCGTTACTACGCGGTGCAGGCTGCCGATGCGGAGAAGGCCGGCGCGGCGCGCGGTGTCATTGCCTGCATCTCGCCATGGAATTTCCCGCTGGCGATCTTCACCGGACAGGTCGCCGCCGCGCTCGTCACCGGAAATGCGGTCGTCGCCAAGCCCGCAGAGCAGACGCCGCTCATCGCCGCCCGCGCCGTCGAGCTTTTGCATCAGGCCGGCATTCCCGCCGACGTGCTGCAACTCGTCATCGGCGACGGGCCGAATGTCGGCGCGCCGCTGACGGCCGATCCGCGTATCGCCGGCGTCTGCTTCACCGGCTCGACGGAGGTCGCGCGGCTGATCGAGCGCCAGTTGTCCGAAACCGCCGCGCCCGACGCCATGCTGATCGCCGAAACCGGTGGCCTTAACGCGATGATCGTCGATTCCACCGCGCTTGCCGAGCAGGCGGTGCGCGACATCGTGGCCTCTGCCTTCCAGTCCGCCGGCCAGCGCTGCTCGGCGCTGCGGATGCTCTACGTCCAGAAGGATGTCGAACCGCACATGCTCGCCATGCTGAAGGGCGCGCTCGCGGCCATGAATATCGGCGATCCGTGGTCGATGGCGACCGACATCGGCCCGGTCATCGACGCCGAGGCGCAGCAGGGCATCGCGGAATATTGCCGCAAGCTCGAAGGCGATGGCCGCCTGATCGCAAAGCTCGACGCCCCGTCAGAAGGCCGCTTCGTCGCCCCGCACATCTTCCGGATAAAGGGCATCGAGGAACTGGAGCGCGAAATCTTCGGCCCCGTTCTCCACGTCGCGACCTTCGAAGCCGACGAGATCGACAACGTCATTTCCGCCATCAACAGAACGGGTTACGGCCTGACTTTCGGGCTCCACACGCGCATTGACGCGCGCGTTCAGCATGTCGTCGACCGCATCCATGCCGGCAACATCTACATCAATCGTAACCAGATCGGCGCCGTCGTCGGCTCCCAACCTTTCGGCGGCGAGGGCCTGTCCGGCACCGGGCCCAAGGCTGGTGGCCCGCACTATCTGCGTCGGTTCCGCAAGAGCGGGATGCGCAGTGAAACGGTCGAGCCAGGCATGGAAGTCTCGCTAAAGGCGTTGCGCGATCATCTTTCGGACCCGCATATGGGCGACTGGGCGACCCGCGCCGATCGCATCGCACTCCTGCGCAGACATCTGCGCGGCCGTGCCGGAGAGGCGATCGCCGCTTCTGCCGCGCTCGAATACGGCCCGGTCGACCTGCCGGGTCCAACGGGTGAGGGCAACGCCCTGTCGCTCGCGCCGCGTGGCCGCGTGCTCTGCCTCGGTCCATCGGAGGATGCGCTTGTCGCGCAGGTCGTCCAGGCGCTCGCCGCCGGAAACGCCGTCCTCGCCGTCGCCCAGCGCGCCAATGTCGCTCTGAAGTCGCTGACCGGAAAGGGCCTGCCGCTTGCCGCGCTCGACGGCCACGTTTCACCAATCGATCTCGTTGACCTCGATGCCGATTTGGTCGCCAGCACCGCCGGCGATGCGGCGCTCCGCATCATCCGCCACGCGCTGGCGCGGAAATCCGGAGCGATCGTTCCCCTCGTCACCGAGATGATCTATCCGGCCGCCTATGCCCATGAACGCTCGGTCTGTGTAGATACCACCGCCGCAGGCGGCAATGCCAGCCTCTTGGCTGCGGCCGAATAGTCAGATCTCGTCGGTCGGCATCCCGATCCGCAAAAGATTGCCGTCCGGGTCCCACACGTAGAACTCGGTCATGCCCCAGTCGCGAGCCGTGACCGGGCTCACTTTCTCCGCGCCGCGCGCCTTGAAATCGGCGTGCAGCGCCAGCGCGTCGCGCCCGCGAATATAGGCAGAGGAAACCGGAGGAAGTTTCTCGTCGTCGGTCCGCCAGAAGTGCAGCTCGATGTCGCCGCGCCTGACGATGAGATAGTCTTCCGCCTCGTAGTGCTTGCTCGTAAAGCCAAGCCGCTCCTCGTAGAAGCGGCGCGTGCGCACGATGTCGAGCGAGGGGAGCACGGGGATCGCGCGAGCGGCCTCCTCGATCATGATCAAGCGCCTTCGACGACCGAGAATCCCTCGAACTGCGGATGTCCGATATAGGCCGGCTTGGTCGTGCCGGCATTCTTGTGCGCGTCGCGGAAATTCTGCGATTTCGTCCAGGCGAGGAAGTCGTCATGGCTCGCCCAGACGGTATGCGAGGCGAAGAGCGTGTAACCTTCCTCTTCGTTCACCGGCCCGCGGAGAAGGTGGAACTCGCGGAAACCCTTCATGTCCACAAGCTTCGAATCGCGGTTCTTCCAGATGTCTTCGAACTCGGTTTCCGAGCCGTTTTTCACCTTGAAGCGGTTCATGGCGATATACATCATGTGTGTCCTTGTCCTGTGCGGCTTGTTTGCGTGTCGACTGCGATCTCGCACACGCGGGATTTGAAGTCGACGACGTTGCCGGGACGAAACGTTCCAGGCGCGGGTGACGGGTTCGGGCCCGCCTGAACCGGAAGATCGCCGCGAGCACTAGCCAGATCGGTGACCCGCGCATCGGTCTCCAGCGCCTGCCTTTGTTCCATCAGGCTGCGCAACGCCGGATGAAGCCCGTCGCCGCGCGCCGATGCAATGGCGTTAAACCCGAGAAGTGACATTTCGCACGCTACCTCGAAAAGACCAGCGGCACGGTAAACGGCCAGGAATTGCGTCCAGCGGCCGCAGGAATGGCCGGGAAGGGTGCCGCGCGCTGAACGGTTGCGATCGCGGCCTGGTCGAGCACCTGCGAACCGGAACTGCGGGCGATGCTGATCCCGCCCACGCCGCCGCCGCTATTGACTGTGAAACGGACATGGACCTCGCCGCGCACGCCTTGCCGCTGCGCCTCGCGCGGATAGCGCAGGGATCGCCGCAGTCGGCTTGCGACCTGCCCCGGATAGTTCGAGACGGCCGCATTGCCGGCTGCGTTTGCCTGCGCGGCCTGGCCCGACGACGTGCCGCCGGTCGATGCGGTGCCCTCGGTTGTCCCACGTCGCGCATCGGCCTGGTTCTGGCCGCCGGAGCCCTGGCGCGGCGCCTGCCGGGCCGCCTGCTGCTGGCGCGGCTGCTCCGTGCGCTGCGGTGGGGGCGGGGGCGTATAGGCTGGACGCGGCGTCGGGATCGGCACGTCGACAAGCGCCAGTTCGTCCTCGGGCAGAGGCTCGAGCGTTTCCGGCTCGACGGCCGCCATGCTGTCCTGTTCCTCCACCGGAGCGGCTTCCGGCTCGACGGCCTCGGCCTGCTCGGGCGTTTCGGCGGGTGTGGGCGCTTCCTCCTCGCGCTGCGCGGGCAGGACGGGAACGGCGGTGGCGTCCTCGGACGGTTCGGCTTCGATCGCCTCCGTCTCGGGAACGGGCGCTTCTTCGACAGGTGGTGCCTCCGCCGTTTCGACCGGAGGCGTCTCCGCTGCCTGCGGCTGCACCGCTGCCATTTCCTGTGCCGTCTCGACCGGTTCGACCGCTTCGGTTTCGCTCGGCGTCAGGGTTTCCGAGACATCGCCGGCGGCGACCTGATCCTCGAAAGCATTGCCGATGACGGCGAGTTCGGTCGGCTCGCCTCCGGCGATCTCGATTTCCTCGCTGGGCGACAGGAAAAGTCCCACCGCGCCGGCATGGAGTGCGGCGGAGACGGCGAAAGCGGCCGTCCATTTGAACAGGCGCGATCTCATGGGGTGGCCCGTTCGGTAATCACGCGAATGGTGCCCGCACCTGCTGCGCGCAGTTCGGCAACGACATCGATGAGCTTGTCGGCGGCCAGGTTGCGGTCTGCCGCCAGCTTGATTTCCACCGCGTCTTCGGTCGACTGGCGCTCGCTCTCGCGCGCGACGTAGTCGGCCGCGCTCATTTCGACGCCGCGGCTGCGCATCGTGCCTTCCGCGGTCACATAAAGCGCGTCCGGCGGCTCGGACCCGTCGGCATCGGCCGTGGAGATGAACGAGACTTCCGGATCGATCGGGGGTGCGAGCGATCCGGCGATCAGGAAGAAGATCAGCATCAGGAAGACGATGTTGATCAGCGCGATCGTGCTTTCGCCCTTTCGGGTGGGTCGGGGTCGTGCAAGCTTCATCGTTCTACCTGGCTACCGAAAGCGTGAGTTCCGTTTCGCGCCGGATGCGCTCGACCGCGCCGACCAGCATCTGCGAGGTCACGTCCGCTCCGCGCACGAGCACCACGGCATTTTCCGCGCCCGCCTCGTGCAGGCGGGCAAGTTCTGGCATCGCGTCGTCTTCGGCAAAGATCTCGCCGTTGACCTGCCAGCCCTCGGCGGAGAGCCGGATCAACACGTCCGGCCGTTCCGCAGCGCTTGCCGTCGTTGCCCGCCCGCCCGTGATTTCGACTTCCGCGAACCGCGTGAAGGTCGAGGACAGCATGAAGAACAGGAGCAGCAGGAAGATGACGTCGATCAGTGAGGTCAGCGACAGGGGGCGTCGTCGCTTGACCGCCTGTTCAATGCGCATGGCTCCGCTCCGCCAGAATGTCGGCGCGAACGGGCTGAGTCGTGCCCATTTCGCGCTGGGAGAGAAGCGAAGTCGTCATCGTTTCGATGGCGACGCGTTCGTTTTCAAGCCGCGTCTCGAACCACGTCAGGATCAGCGACACCGGCATGGCGACTGCAAGGCCGACGGCGGTGGTCAGGAGTGCGACCCAGATGCCGCCTGCGAGCAGCGACGGATCGACGGCATTGCCCGCGCCCTGGAGCGCCTGGAACGCCTCGATCATGCCGAGAACGGTGCCGAACAGGCCGAGCAGCGGCGCGATCTGCGCGATGGCGTCGAGCGCTCGAAAGCCTTTCTGCAATTCGTGCAGGCGTCCGAGCGAAATCCGCCCGACCTCGTCCTCGATCACCGCCTTGGAGGCGGACCGGTTCGCCGAAAGGCGCATCGCGGTCGAAAGGGCCGAGCCGAGCGCTGAGCGGTCGTCGTCGAGAAGATGACGCGCATCGCCGTATCCGCCATGAAACCATGCGTGCAGCGCCTTTTTCGCGCGGCCGTGCCTGCCGACGCCCTCGCGCCAGAACTGCCAGAATTTCAGGACGATGATGGCGACCGCGAAGACGGACAGCACGAGCAGGATCGCGACGACCGCGCCACCCAGCTCCAGAAACCAGCGGATTGTCTCGACCATCTTGGGTCAGCTCCCGAATTCGACCGACGACGATTTGGTCGTGGTCTTGAGATTGCGAATGCAGGCGTCCGGCGCGATGCCGTCGCCGGCGCAGTCCGTCGCGTCGTTGATGAGTACGCGCCCGAGCTGGTCGCAGGATGTGCCCTTGAAGTCGAACTGGCGCACCTTGGTCTTGTCCGCCGGCAGATCCTGGAAGTCGACGACGGTCATCCGGTCGACCAGGCCTTCGGCATCGAACAGGACGAGTTCGAAAGCCGCGCGGCTGACATTCGCGCCAAGCCCGTTCGCGACCACGAAGGTCAGGCGGCATCCGCCTTCGGACGGCTGCAATGCATTGAGTTCGAGCGAGAGCGCAGGCGCGTTCGCCTCCTGCGCCGCCGCCGGCCCCCAGGCGAGCGCAGCGGCGAAGATGCCGAGCGAGAGGCGCTTCCAGGTCGATGTCATGAATGTCTCCGAATAAAGTTTGACCAGGTGATTTGACGAGCCGGGGCAACGCCGGTGGAGGCCGTGGGAATGAGCGCTGCCCCGGTCTCCATCAGCCGCCCCAGCGCATTGTTGCGCCGACCTTGACCGACAGGCCCGGTTCGAAAACGGTCGTCGTCGTCGAGGCATTGAGCGGATTTGCGTATTTCTTATCGAACAGGTTGTCGATGCGGAAGTCGAGCCGGAAATTCTCCGTCGCCTGGTAGTTGGCGAAGAGGTTCACAAGCGTGTAGTCGTCGGCAAAACTCGCGCCGCTGGGCGGTACATTGTGCTGCACTTCGCCCCCGAAGGTCAGCCTGCCTTCATAGGCGCGCATTCCCAGTTGGGCGGTCACCTGGCTCGACGGGATGGTGACGAGGTCGGCGCGCACGCCATCCTCCTCGGTGAATCCGTCGATGATCGATGCCGACAGGCCGCCGAAGAAGCGCCCCTGGTCATACACCGTCTCGAACTCGAAGCCGCGGATCTCGGCGGAAGCGAAATTCTGGTACTGGAAACAGATCGGGATGCGTGAGGCGCCTGGCGTGAAGCGGCAACCCGAACCGGGCACGAAGGGCGACAGGTTAACCCCGCCGATGTAGTCTTCGACGTCGTTGTGGAAGTAGGCGGCCTTGACGCGCAGACTGTCATTGCCGTCGAAAATGCCCTCGCGGCTGTAGTTGATGCCGGCTTCCCAGGTCTTCGCCGTTTCCGGACGCAGGTTCGGATTGGGTAGGAACGGAAACACCACGCCATTGGGGTGCAGGCCGCTGATCAGCGTTTCGGTGACACTGGGCGAGCGGTAGCCTTCCGCGTAGGTGCCGTAGAATTGCAGGCCGGCGAGCGCCTCGGTGTCGAAGGGCGTTATGCCAACCGTCAGGCGCGGCGACAGCCGGTCGCCGGAGCTTTCCGCGTTCGTGCCGTCGAGGCTGTAGCTGTCGTAGCGCAACCCGCCGATCACTTCGAGCCAGTCATAGGTCAGCTTGTTCTGGACATAGGCGCCGCCGACGCGCCTCTTGCCGGACGGGGTGAACACGTCCGCTCCGCCCGCAGGGCTCGCTGTCACGACATCGTCCTGCAGCCAGTCGCCGCCATAGGTCAGTTCGTGGTCGACGAGACCCGTCGCGAAGCGCGACGTGTTCCAGATGTCGATCCCCAGCGTATCGAGGTCGTAATTCGTCTGTGCGCCTGCCGGAATGGTTATCGGCGCGCCGGTCACGGAAGAGAATTGCCGTGACGGGGCGAGGAAGGTCTGGTCGAGTGCGACGCCGTTGAACGATCCGTTGACGTTGAGGTCGAGCCAGGTCTGGTCCGGATCCGTCACATTGTAGCGTGCCGTGAAGGTGTTCTGGCGCACGTCGATGTCGGAAAGCCCGCCGCGCTCGGTCCAGCCATTGTCGGCCCCGGTCCAGCCGAGCTTCAGCGTGGAGAATTCAGTCGGCCGGATGGTGGATTTCAAGAGTCCGCTGAGAACGTCGAAGCCGGACCCCGCCACCCGGTCGCCGCCGCCATCCTTGAAGTCGCCGAAGTCGCGCCAGACGATGTTGCCGAGAACATCGACGGCATCGTTGATGCGGTAAGCGCCAACGGCGCTCGTCGTCCAGCCACTGCCATTGCTCTCGTAGCGGCCTGTGGCTGAAACCGCATAGGTTTCGTCGTCATCGAGGAAATCTTCCGCGTCCTTGGTTTCGAAGAACACGACGCCGCCGATGGCGCCCGATCCGTAGGTATTGGCGACGGGCCCTCGAATGACGTCGACCTGCTGGATGAGTTCGGGGTCGAGGAAGAAGAGGCTTTGCGTTCCATGGCCGGAGCGCTGGAAGTTCTGCCGTGCGCCGTCGACGATGACGGAGACGCGGCCGAAATCCTGCAATCCGCGCACATTGATGCTGGAGCTTGCCCGCTTGGCGTCGGACTGCGCGGTGATGCCCGGCACGCCGAAGAACAGTCCGCCAGGGCTCGATGCCTGACGGCGCTCGATCTGCTCGCGATCGACCCGGCTCACCGAGGCCAACTGGTCGATCGGACTTTCGCCCGTCCGGCTGACGATGGTGATCTGGTCGAGCACGGTAACGCGTGCGAGCGCTTCCGACAGATCGGTCTCCTCCTGTGCCATGGCGGGCGAACCTGCCATCAATGCCGCGCTGGCAAGCAGCATGGCCCGCCGTGTTCGTCTTGCCGGGCTTGCGCCCAATGCCCCCGTGCCCGTCATAACCATGCTCCTGATTCAAAGATCTGGTTGGCTGCTGGCTGGCGCTGAGGCTTGCTGGCGTGTCCTGGGACCGGATGGTCGTTTCTTGACAAATTCACTCCGGTATTGCGCTTCCCTATAAAACCTGATTATCACTGTCAAGAAATCGAATTCGAGAATTGTGATGTCGCCCAGCCAGCCTTCAGCAAGCCCGGCGCGAAGAGGGGTTTGACACGGTGAATATGAGCAGTTCACAGGACGCGTTTGCTGAGCGTTCGAAGACGGATTGGAAGCCCGAGGATGGCCGCACTGAGCCGCGCCATGTGCAAAGCCGCGACCTGTTCGCCGGCCGCACGGAAATCTGCATCGAACATGAAGGTTCGGTCTATCGCCTCAAGATCACCCGCCAGGGCAAGCTGATCCTCAATAAATAGGTGCTTCATGAATTTCGTTGCGAAGCCGTCGCCGCGGGAAATCCGTCTGGCGCGCGCCGACAATCCGAAGATGCGCGAACGCGATCTCGCCGCGCAGCTTTCCATTTCCGAAGCCGAACTTGTCGCCGCAAATGTAGGCGAGGGCGCGACGGTGATCGAGCCGCGCGTGAACGATCTTCTCGCCGGCCTTGAAGCCGTTGGCGAGGTCATGGCGCTGACGCGAAACGAAAGCGCGGTCCACGAGAAGATCGGCGTCTATGATAATGTGCATCCCGGTCCCCATGCGGCAATGGTGCTGGGGGGCGAGATCGACTTGCGGATTTTCCCGAAGGTCTGGGCCCACGGATTTGCGGTGGAAAAGCGCGAGGGCGACGACATCCGCCGCAGCCTGCAATTTTTCGACAAGGCCGGCGCGGCCGTCCATAAGATCCACCTGCGCCCGTCTTCCAACCTTTATGCTTTCCACAAGCTGGTGGCCTCGCTGGCATCGGATGCTCAGGCGCAGGAACTGGAGATCGAGCCGTCCGCGCCGGTCGACTTCGTGCCCACCAGCGCCGATGGCAATGCCGTGCGCGACCGCTGGGCGGCAATGACCGATCCACATGAGTTTATCGGCCTGCTGCGTTCGCTCAAGCTTTCGCGCCGCGAGGCGGTCGGACTGGTCGGCGATGATTTCGCCTGGCAGCTTGACGCAAGCGCGCTTCACGCCATGTTCAATCATGCCGTCGAGCAGGCCTTCCCGATCATGTGCTTCGTCGGCAATCGCGGCTGCATCCAGATTCATTCGGGGCCGATCATGAACGTCAAGCCGATGGGCCCGTGGATCAACGTCATGGACCCGACCTTCCACCTTCATCTGCGCGCCGACCACGTCGCGGAGTTGTGGGGCATGCGCAAGCCGACGAAGGAGGGCCACGTCACGTCGATCGAAGCATATGATGCCAAGGGCGAACTGATCATCCAGTTCTTCGGCAAGCGCAAGGAAGGCGAGGACGAACGCGCCGACTGGCGCCTGATCGCGGAAAACCTGCCGCGCATTGCGCGGTCGAGCGCGGCCTGAACGGGGCGATTTCATGAAGACAATCATATTCGGCCTGCTATCGACACTGGCGCTTCCGGCGGCGGGAATCGCGCAGGACGATCCGCAGCGCATCGTCGCCATCGGCGGTTCGCTGACCGAGATCGTCTACGCGCTCGGCGAGGAAGATCGCCTGATCGCCCGCGACACGACCAGCGTCTTTCCGCGCGAGGCGCTTGAACTGCCCGATGTCGGTTACATGCGCGCCCTCTCGCCCGAAGGCGTCCTGTCGGTCGATCCGGACCTGATCCTGACGCTCGAAGGTGCAGGCCCGCCCGAGGCGATGGAAGTGATCCGCTCGGCCAGCGTCCCCGTCGTCACCGTTCCCGAAAGCTTCGATCGCGAAGGCGTGCTCGCCAAGGTCGAGGCCGTCGGCGAAGCGCTCGGCCGCCAAGGCGAGGCGGACACGCTTGCCGCCCGGATCGATGCCGATATTCGCGCTGCCGAGGCAATGGCGGATGGAGTCGACGAGCCCGCGCGCGTGCTCTTCATCCTGTCGATGGAAGGAGGGCGCGTCTTGGCGTCCGGCACCGGCACGGCGGCCGATGGCATGATCCGGCTTGCGGGCGGCGAAAACGCCATCACCGCTTATCCCGGCTACAAGCAATTGACCGACGAGGCGATCGTCACCGCTGCGCCCGATGTCATCCTCATGATGGATCGCGGCGACAATCTCGACCCTGCACCCGTCGATCTCTCCGCACAGCCGGCGCTGTCGGCAACGCCCGCCGCTGAAGCGGGCCGCGTCATCCGCATGGACGGCGCCTTCCTGCTCGGCTTCGGCCCGCGTACCGCTGATGCGGCGAAGAAACTGTCCGCTGCACTCTACGACGACGCGCCGGCCGATTGAGATGAGCGCGGTGGAAGAGGTGACGCCGGCTGCCGGTCGACAGGCAAGGCCGGCCGGCGACCGCTCGGGCATCGCGCGGCTGACGATCCTTTGCCTTGCCGGCGCGCTCGTCCTCGTCTCGCTGTTCAGCCTGACGGCCGGTGCATCGGACGCCTCGGTCGTCGACTTGGTTCGCACCTCGATCTCCGGCGAAGCCGGAATTTCAGCGCGCGACCGGGTCATCATCTACGACATTCGCCTGCCGCGCGTTGCGCTCGGCATCCTCATCGGCGCCGCATTGGCCGTGTCGGGGGCGGTGATGCAGGGCCTGTTCCGCAACCCGCTCGCCGATCCGGGCCTCGTCGGCGTCTCGTCAGGCGCCGGTCTCGGCGCAATTTCGATCATCGTCCTCGGCGGCACCGCGCTGGGGCCGGTCGTCGCCGTCTTCGGCATCTACGCCCTGCCTTTCGCCGCTTTCCTCGGCGGCCTTGGAACCACGATGCTTCTCTACAAGGTCGCGACGAGACGCGGCCAGACCTCGGTTGCGACCATGCTTCTGGCCGGTATCGCGCTCGGCGCCATGGCCGGCGCCTTTTCGGGCGTCCTGGTCTATCTGGCCGACGACAGCCAGTTGCGCGATCTCACCTTCTGGGGTTTGGGGTCGTTGGCCGGCGCCACATGGACGAAAATATTGGCCGCAGGGCCGATCATCGTGCTCGCGCTTGTCGCGTCGCCATTCCTGGCGCGCGGTCTCAACGCGCTCGCTTTGGGCGAGGGGGCCGCGCACCATCTCGGCGTACCGGTCCAGCGCCTCAAGAACATCGCCATCGTCACTGTTGCCGCCGCAACGGGCGCATCGGTTGCCGTTTCCGGCGGCATCGGCTTCGTCGGCATCGTCGTGCCGCATCTTCTGCGTCTTTCGATCGGCCCCGACCACCGCTATCTCCTGCCGGCATCCGCGCTTCTCGGCGCAAGCCTTTTGCTTCTGGCCGACGCCGTCTCGCGCACCATCGTCGCGCCGGCCGAACTGCCGATCGGAATCGTCACGGCGGCGGTCGGCGCGCCGTTCTTCCTCTGGATATTGCTGCGCCGGCGCGGCGTGCTGGATTTGTGAGGCGGCGATGATCGAAACGGGAAACGTCAAGGTTTCGCTCGGTGGCCGGCCGATACTGCACGGCATCGACTTTATGGCCCATGCCGGCGAAATCACCGCGATCGTCGGTCCGAACGGATCGGGAAAATCGACCTTTCTCAAGGCCTTGTCCGGGGATCTCGACTCAACGGGCGAGATTCGCTTCGATGGTCGCGAGCTTGGCTCGATGAAGCCGTGGCAGGCCGCCGGCCTTCGCGCCGTCCTGCCGCAGGCAACCAGCCTTTCCTTTCCCTTCACGGTGCGCGAAATCGTCCGGCTCGGCCTGATGGGCGGACGCTCGGGCGCTGCCGGACGCGATCTGGAAAAGCTGCCCGACAGGGCGCTGGAAACGGTCGATCTGGCGGGGTTCGCCGGCCGGCACTATCAGGAGCTTTCCGGCGGAGAACAGCAACGGGTGCAACTCGCCCGCGTGCTCTGCCAGGTCTGGGAACCGGTGCTCGACGGCCAGTCGCGCTTCCTGTTCCTCGACGAACCCGTCTCCAGCCTCGACATCAAGCACCAGCTCGTCATCATGGATGTCGCCCGCGATTACGCCCGGCGCGGCGGCGGCGTCATCGCGGTGCTGCACGATCTCAACCTGACGGCGATGTATGCAGACCGGATGATGATGCTGAGCGAGGGCAGGGTGGCGGCCTTCGGCGCACCGGCCGACCTTCTGACCGACACCCTGATCGAGGATGTCTTCGATTGCCGCCTGCGCGTTGGCGTCGCGCCGTCGGGCCGGACGCCCTTCGTCCTGCCGCAGTCGATCCGGGTCTAGTTGGCGACGCCCGTCCGCGGCAGATCCATGTCGATCCCGAGCAGCGAGCGCATGTTCGGGCGCGCGGTGACGAGATCTTCGATCGTATAGCTCTCGAGGACTGCGAAGAAGGCATTCAGCGCCTTGCGCAGCGCCTCGTTCAGCGCGCACGCGTCGACCAGCGGGCACTCCGTCGCGTCCTTCTCGAAGCATTCGGCCATCGCGAAACTGTCTTCCGTCACGCGCACGATGTCGAACAGCGTGATTTCGGATGCCGTCCGTCCGAGGCGGACGCCGCCATTGCGCCCGCGAACCGTCTCGACAAGCTTGTGCTCGACCAGCGGCTGCAGGATCTTGAACAGGAACAGTTCGGAAACGCCATAGGCGCTCGCGATCTCGGGAATGCGGCTCAGTCGGCCGGGATTGGCGGCGCAATACATCAGGATACGCACTGCGTAATTCGTCTGGCGGGTCAGCCGCATGGCACACCTTTCACGATTCCGTCGATCGGCCCTTTAGATGGTCTATTCCTTAGAACGGTTCCAGACAAGCCTTCATTCGAGAAAACATGATAATTCTCATCATCTTTTTATTCGCATGGCAGCCATGCGCATGTCGATTCAGCTTGAATGTCATGCTGCGGCGCACAATATCGGAATCGTCGAGTTGCTTCGACTTCAGGGGAGGAGCCCTTGAGGAGAGCGACGATATGAATGCCTTTGAAATTCTGACTGAAATGCCCACCGGCGTCATCCGCCAGCTTCGCCCGTCGGACCTGCCGCGGTTCCGCGAACACCTTCTCCGCCTCGATTTCGAAAGCCGCCGCGACCGCTTCAACGGCCCGTCGAACGACGCCTTCGTCGCGGCCTATGCCGAGCGGGCCTTTCGTGCGGGCACGACGGTGATCGGCTATGTCGAGAATGACGAGGTTCTGGGCGCCGCCGAACTGCACGAGATCGACGGCGAGGGCGAGCCGACCGGCGAGATCGCGTTCTCGGTGGAGAAGGTGCTCCAGCATCGCGGCATCGGCAGCAAGCTGTTCCAGCGGCTGATCTGGCACGCTCATGCGCTGGGCTACATGCAACTGCGCGTCACCACCCATCCGCAGAATCAGGCAATGAAAAAGCTGGCCTCGAAATTCAATGCGCGGCTGCGCTTCGAGGGCGGCGAGACGGTCGGGTTGATCGAGCTTGAGCCGGCGGCGGAAATTATGGCGCCACAGGCGATGTCCCAATCCCGTTTCCTGGCGGAACCGGGCTGACGACGGTGTGAGACGCCTACCGGTTCCAGAAGATCGGCGTGAAGACGACCAGAACGGCCAGAATTTCGAGCCGGCCCATCAGCATGGCGAGCGCGAGAATCCATTTCGCCGTCTCTGGAACGGTCGAGAAATTGCCGACCGGCCCGATGATGTCGCCGAGACCCGGACCGACATTGGTCAGCGCCGTCAACGCGCCGGACATGGCGCTGATGAAGTCGAGGCCGGTTGCCGACAGAAGGATCGTGGTGATCAGCCACAGGATGAAGAACGAGGCGATGAACAGGACGACGGCGCGTTGCATCGCGTCGTCGACCGGCCGATCGCCATAGCGCACGCTCTGCACTGTGTTTGGATAGACGAGACGGCGCAGGCCGTTCAGGACCAGCTCGAACAGGATCAGGAAGCGGTAGGCCTTGATGCCGCCGGTGGTCGAGCCCGAACAGCCGCCCAGAAACATCGCGACGAATGCACAGGCGAAAGCGAACGGTCCCCAGGCCGTGTAATCCGAACTCGCATAGCCCGTCGTGGTGATGATCGACATGAAGTTGAAGGCCGAATGCGTCAGCGCGTCGACGAACCCGATGTCGCTCGACAGGCGCACATAGATCGTCACCGCCAGGATGAAGATCACCAAATAGCCTGCGAAGACGCGCAGTTGCGGATCGCGCAAGGATTCGATGCGCCCCCGCGTGAAGAGCAGAATGACGATGGCGAAGGGCAAGGCGCCGATGAACATGAAGACGGTGCCGATCCAAAGCACCGGCAAATTGTCGTCGTAGAAGGCCATCGACGAATCATGCGTCGAGAAGCCGGCCGTCGATATGGTCGTCAGTGCGTGGTTGACGGCATTGAACCCGGTCATGCCGGCGGCTGCATAGCAGATGGCGCAGATGACCGTGAGCGCGACGTAGATCGCGATCAGGCTCGTCGTATAGGTCGAGAAGCGCTCGAAGGGCCGGTCCGAGATGTCGGAGGATTCGATCTTGAAATAGGAGACGCCGCCGACATTGAGGAAGGGCAGGACGAAAAGGCCGAGCGCGATGACGCCGAGCCCGCCGATCCATTGCAGCAGCGAACGCCAGATAAGAATGCCGGGCGGCATGGAATCGAGACCCGTCAGCACCGTCCCGCCGGTGGTCGTGATGCCGGAAACCGATTCGAAAACCGCATCGGTCAGCGATATCTCCAGCGAGGATGTGAGAAACGGGATGGCGCCGACGATGCATGTCGTCAGCCAGAGCAGGTTGACGACGAAGAAGCCGAAGCGCGCCGAAAGAACCGGTGGTCGCCCTTGCGTTGCTGCCGCCACGGCCAGCGCCAGCCCGCCGGTCAGAACCGCGGAAAACGCGAAGACCTGCCAGTCGTCGTTGCCGAAATAAAGGTCCACGCCAGCCGGGATGAACATGGCGAGGGACAGGTAGATGGCGAAGATCGCCGCGATGTGTATCGCGGTGCGAATGGCGAGATACTGCACGTCTTCCCCGACTTGGACCCCTTGAAGCCGCGCGACAGTGGCTTCGACGCGGCGAATATGCAATAGCGCGGCTGACGCGCCAACAGACAATGACCGCAGGAAGGCCGAAGCCCTTGCACCGTGACTTCAAAGACGCCGTTCGCCAGGCTGCCGACGCCATGCGCGCGCTCTTTCCCGAGACGCCGTTGCAGGAAAATGCGTATCTGTCGAAAAAAACCGGCGCACGCATCTTCCTGAAACGCGAAGACCTGTCACCGGTTCGCTCCTACAAGATTCGCGGCGCGTTCAATTTCTTCCGCAAGGTGCTCGAGGCCGGTGCAGGACCGGATGTCTTCGTCTGCGCCTCGGCGGGCAATCACGCGCAGGGCTTCGCCTATGTCTGCCGGCATCTGGCCAAGCGCGGCGTCATCTTCATGCCCGTCACCACACCGCAGCAGAAGATCGACAAGACGCGGCTCTTCGGCGGCGAGTTCGTCGAAATCCGTCTGACCGGCGACTATTTCGACGCCTGCTACCGCGCCGCGCAGGATTTTGCCGCCGAGACCGGCGGATTGATGGTCCCGCCCTTCGACCACGCCGACATCATCGAGGGCCAGGCGAGCGTGGCGCGAGAGATCAAGGAGCAGCTTCCCGGCGGGGTTCGCGCCGACATGATCGTGCTGCCGGTCGGCGGCGGCGGGCTTGCGGCGGGCGTCACGCGATATCTTGGCGATGCCGGCACGCGGTTCCTTTTTGCCGAGCCGGTCGGGGCGTCGAGCCTGCATTCGAGCTTGACCGAAGGGCGGCGCGTGCGGCTGCCGCAGGTCGACAATTTCGTCGACGGCGCGTCGGTTGCCGAGATCGGCGAGGCGAATTTCGCGGCGCTGTCGCGTTTCTCCCCCAAAGACGTGACGCGCATTCCCGAGAACCGCGTCTGCGCGACGATCATCGAGATGCTCAATGTCGAGGGCGTGGTACTGGAACCGGCCGGTGCGCTGGCGATCGATGCGCTGAAGGATTTTTCGCCGAGCGAGATCGCGGGCAAGACCATCGTGCTCGTCGTCTCGGGAGGCAATTTCGATTTCGAGCGCCTGCCGGACGTCAAGGAGCGGGCGCTGCGCTTCGAAGGCTTGAAGAAATATTTCGTCTTCCGCTTCCCCCAGCGTCCCGGCGCGTTGCGCGATTTCCTCGACCTGCTCGGCCCCGAGGACGACATCGCCCGCTTCGAATATCTGAAGAAATCCGCCCGCAATTTCGGCTCCGTCCTGATCGGCATCGAGACGAAGAACCCGGCCAATTTCGCCGTACTTGCCGAAAAGTTCGAGGCCGCTGGCTGGACCTATCAGGATATTACCGACAACGAGACCATCGCCGGGCTGGTGATCTGATTTTGCACCGCAGCAAGTTTCGGTTGCATTTGGCGGCGAACAGGGCCATATGAGCCCAACAAGGCGCTTGGGCCGGATTTTCCGGCTTTCCCGAATACGGACTGGTTGCGTCTTTGCCTTGGCTCTTTGCAGGGCAAGCCCGCGAATGATCGCGGCGACGACAGCGCAGCCGCGCGGACCCCAGTGTCTGCCGCCTTGTCGATCCCATTGAGTTATCCCGCACGCAGGTTGCGCCCTGCGGAGCATCAGATTTTGCGCCCGGAATTTTCCGCGCGCCAGAAAGAAGACTGTTTTGACGACTGAAAATCAACAGACCGCCGCGACCAGCGGCTTCGGCCCCCTCGGCATTGACGGCAAGCTGCTCGAAAGCGCTGCCCGTGCCGGCTTCGTCGAGCCCAAGCCGATCCAGGTCGCAGCCATTCCCGCGCAGATCGCGGGCAAGGACATTCTGGGCGTCGCCCAGACCGGTTCCGGCAAGACGGCCGCGTTCGCGCTGCCGATCCTCAAGCACATCGCCGCGCTCGGCGACAAGCGCAAGGCCAAGACCTGCCGCGCGCTGATCCTCGCGCCGACGCGCGAACTCGCCGTGCAGATCGAAGAGACGATCCGCGAAATTTCCAAGGGTCTCCATATCTCGACCAGTCTCGTTCTGGGCGGTGTCTCGCGCGGCAGCCAGGTCAAGCGCATGGCGCAGGGCGTCGACATTCTCGTCGCCACGCCCGGCCGGCTGACCGACCTCGTTCGCCAGAATGACATCGTGCTGACCGAGACGCGCTGGCTCGTCCTCGACGAAGCCGACCGGATGCTCGACATGGGCTTCATCAACGATGTCAAGAAAATCGCCCGCGCGACGCATCCCAAGCGCCAGACGGCTCTCTTCTCGGCCACCATGCCGAACGAAATCGAGCAGCTCGCACGCGGCATCCTCAAGGACCCGGTCCATGTCGAAGTCGCGCCGCAGGGCACGACGGCAGCCGAAATCCACCAGAGCGTGGTCATGGCGCGCCTCAAGCAGAAGCGCGACGTGCTCGCGACCATGCTGAAGGACGAGGCGATGTCGCGCGTGATCATCTTCGCGCGCACCAAGCACGGCGCCGACCGCGTCACCCGCGATCTCGTCCGCGACGGGTTCGAGGCCGCCGTCATTCACGGCAACAAGTCGCAGAATGCCCGCCAGCGGGCGCTCAACGGCTTCCGTGACGGCGAAGTTCGAATCCTCGTCGCGACCGACATCGCGGCACGCGGCATCGACGTGCCGAACATCACCCATGTGGTGAATTTCGACCTGCCGGACGAGGCTGAAAGCTATGTCCACCGCATCGGCCGAACGGGCCGCAACGGCGCGGACGGCATCGCGATTACGCTGTGCGATCCGACGGAAGCCTCCAAGCTTCGTCAGGTCGAGAGGATCATCCGCATGAAGCTGCCGATCGCGGCCGATCACCTCGGCCAGGCCGATCCGGTGCAGCGCAAGTCCGAGCCTCTGCCCGAGGAACGCGAGCACCGCCGCCCCGCAAATGCCAACGGCAAGCCGCGTCAGGGCCGCAAGCCCGGCTTCGGCCAGGGCGCCGGCAAGCCGGCCGAAGGCCAGAAGCGGCCCTTCCGCGCCAAGCGCCGTGGCCCAAGCAATGGCGGTGGTTCGCGCCGCGCTGCCTGATTGCGCCTAACGCGTTAATCAACTAATCCGTTTCCCGTCGGCCGGTGGCCGCACCAATAAGAGTCGACGGGAAACGCTTCATGGCTGGCTTGGCCGCTCTTGCGATCGCTTATGTGCTGTCGCAATTCTACCGCTCGTTTCTGGCGGTCCTCACTCCGGTTCTTGGTTCCGAACTCGGGGCGACCAATACCGATCTTTCGCTCGCCTCGGGCGCGTGGTTTGCGTCGTTCTCGGCCATGCAGTTCGTCGTCGGCGTCTGCCTCGACAAATACGGACCCAAGCGCACCGCCGCGGTTCTGCTCGCCATCGGCGGCGGGGGCGGGGCGTTCCTCTTCGCCTTTGCAACACAGCCCTGGATGGTGATTACGGCAATGGCGCTGATCGGCGTCGGCTGCGCGCCGGTGCTGATGGCTTCCGTCTTCATCTTCGCGCACACCTATTCGACTGCGCGCCTCGCGATCCTCACCTCATGGCTCGTCGCCTTCGGCTCGCTCGGCAATGTCGTCGGTGCCTCGCCATTGGCTGCCGCCGCCGATGCGCTCGGCTGGCGCCCGGTGATGATGGGCCTCGGCGTCGTCACGCTTCTCACAGCCGCTTCCATCATGGTCTTTCTGCGCGATCCGCACCGCGACGCGGGCTCGTCCGCGGGCGTCGGCTTTTCCGGCTATCTCGAACTCTTCAAGATCCGCGTTCTGTGGGCGCTCTTTCCGCTCACTGCCATCAACTATGCCGCCGCCGCAGGCATCCGAGGCCTTTGGGCCGGTCCCTATCTCGCCGACGTCTACGGCGCCAATGCCTTGATGATCGGACAGGTCACGCTTTTCATGGCCCTGGCGATGGTGGCGGGCGGGTTCATCTACGGGCCGCTCGATACGATTTTCCGCACGCGCAAATGGGTCGCGGTCGTCGGCAATTCGCTCAGCCTCGCGGTCCTCGTCTATCTCGCGCTCAATCCCGTCACCAGCATCGCCCAGACGACGATCGTCTTCGTGCTGATCGGCGTCACGGGCGCCGCCTACGGCCTCCTGATGGCGCATGGCCGCGCCTTCCTGCCGGCGCACCTGACGGGGCGCGGCGTGACGCTGCTCAACTTCTTCTCCATCGGCGGCGTCGGCATCATGCAGTTCGCGACCGGCCCCATCGTCTCGGCCAATGCGGTCGCGGGTCAGCCGGAGGCGGGCTATGCCGCGCTATTCGCCTTCTATGCGGCGATGCTGGCGATCTCGCTTTTCATCTATCTGTTCGTGCGCGACGCCAAGCCGGAGCGTGCGAAGGTCGCGCCTAAAGCGCATTCTCGCGCAGCCAGTTGACGGTCGCCTCGACGATCAGTTCGTTGGTCTGCGGCGAGAGCGCGTCGCCGGCGATGACATGGTTCTGCGGATCGCCGGAGCTTTCGATGAGCAGGCTGTCGGCAAGCGCGCCCCAGCGCGCGGCGACCTCTCGCGTCACCTCGGCATCGACGATGCGGTCGGCCGACGAATAGACAAACAGCGCCGGGATGCCGATCTCTTCGACAGGCGCGTCGTGGGCGAGCCTCGTCAAAGCCGCCATCGGCAGGATCGCCTCGGTCGGATAGCGCGCAGTCCACAGCCGGCCATGCGCCTCGTTGCGGGGCGTGAACTGCCGTTCGGCGCCGGTTGCGAGCCTGGCGATGGTGCTGCCCCAGGGGCCTGCGAGTAGCGACGCGCCGGCCGCGCGGATGCGATAGTTCGGCGAGACCAGAATCAGTGCGGCTACATCCTCCGACAGTTCGGCGCGCGTTGCCGCCCAGGTTGCAAGGCCGGCGCCCGTCGAGGTGGCGACGACCACGACCCTTTCGCCCAGCCTGCGGCCGATCTCGATCGCCTCGGCATAGTCGTTGATCCAGGCGTTGACGCTTCCCGTCGCCATCGCGGGGCCGTCCCGTCCGTGGCCGGTCAGGCGCGTGAAGAAGAGATTTGCACCAAGACGCGATGCGATCTCGTCGGGGACCGGCCGGATTTCGCCACTCGATGCGGAAAAGCCGTGGATATAGACGATGGCGAGCGGCGTGCGCGCCTTCGACGTCGGGAACGCCCAGAGGACCTCTTTGGCGAGCTCGGGACGCAGGTTCGGCACGTCGCGTTCGGCATTGGCCAGATTGGTTTCGACATCCTCGCCCACCGTCGCGGGGTCGAACGTCAAGGTGGTGTCGACTGCAACGCGCGGACCCGCAAAAAATGCACCCATGCCGATTGCGGCCACGAGAAGAACGGCGATGATCGCCCACATCCAGCGCCTGCCTTTTCCCGAAGTTGCTTTCTTCGCCATACCACTTGCCTCATTGATCGAAACCGAATGTGCCTTTTCGGCGTAAACATCAACAGTCTCGCATCTTCCGAGAGCCCCGCATGAACCTGAAGGCGTCCCGCCTCATTCTCTACGCGTTGCCGGCGATCCCGCTCGCTGCGCTGACCCTGCCGCTCTACATCATCGTGCCGACCTTTTATTCGGAGACGCTGGGTCTGTCGCTTGCCGCCGTGGGGACCGCGCTGCTCGTTGTGCGCCTATTCGATGCGATCAATGATCCGCTCGTCGGCTGGGCTGCGGATCGCTGGCGGCCAGGCATGGGCCGGCGGCGCGCGACGTTCCTCGTCTCGCTGCCGATTGCGGCGTATTCCGCATTGATGCTGTTCTGGCCACCGCCGGATGCGGGGCCGGGCTATCTGGTATTCTGGGGTGCGGTTCTTTCGCTTGGCTACACGGCCGCGATCATTCCGCTCACCTCCTGGGGCGCGGAGATGGCGGGCGACTACCGCGAACGGGCGCGCGTGGCCGGGTTTCGCGAGGGGTTTACCCTGGCCGGAACGCTTCTCGCCATCGCGCTGCCCTTCGCCATCGGCATGGAAACCGTGGAGGGGCTGCACGGTCTCGCCGTGCTCGGTATTGTGGTGGCCGTTTTGCTTTTGGTGCTCGGCGGACTGACGGTCTGGCGCGTGCCCGAGCCGCGCGAATATTCGCGCACGCGGCTCGATCTGCGCGACGGCCTCGGTCATATGGCGCGCAATCGTCCCTTCATCCGGCTGATTGCCGCCTTTCTGATCAACGGGCTTGCCAACGGTATTCCAGCAACGCTCTTTCTCTATTTCGTTTCTGACCGCCTTGGCTTGCCGGAGATGCGCGGGCCGCTTCTCTTCGTCTATTTCCTCTCCGGCATCGCCGGAATGCCGCTGGCGCTGATGGCCGCAGGACGCCTCGGCAAGCATCGAGCGTGGTGCGTTGCGATGCTCTTCACCTGCGCCGTCTTCGCTTTCGCGCCGCTGATCGGGGAGGGCAACTGGCCAGCCTTCGCCGCGCTGTCGTTGGCGACGGGGCTGATGCTCGGCTTCGACCTTGCGCTGCCGGCGGCCATCCAGGCGGATGTCATCGATGTCGATACGGCGTCATCGGGCGAACAGCGCTCGGGGCTCTATTTCGCGGCCTGGAGCCTTGCAACCAAACTGTCGCTGGCGCTCGGCGTCGGCCTCGCCTTTCCGCTTCTGCAATTCTTCGGATTCGAGACCGGCGGCGACAATGACGCGCGCGCCTTGACAGCGCTTGCCGTCACCTATGCCTGGGCGCCCGTCGCGCTCAAGCTTGCGGCGATCGGCCTGATGTGGAACTTCCCGCTCGACGAGACGGCGCAGCGCGATTTGCGGTCGCGGATCGAAACCGTCAGTTGAGCGTGCGCCGCTTGTCCTTGCCAGAGGCGACGCGGCGCTTGTCCCAGCCGGTGACCTTTTTGATGATCAGATAGTAAAGTGAAGCCGGAAGGTATCCGAACGCCTTGAGAACATAGGACAATCGACGCGGGAAGGAGACCTCGAAACCACCTGTCTTCAAGCCTTGTACGTAGCGTGCGCCAGCATCCTCGACCCTCATCAGGGCGGGCATGGCGAACGTGTTCTTCTTGGTCAAGGGCGTGTCCACGAAGCCTGGATTGAACATCTGGATGCGAATGTTCTGCTTGTCGAAGTCGTATTTCAGGCTGCGCGCCATGCTGTTCAGCGCGGCCTTTGTGGCGCCGTAGGCAGCGGCCGAGGGCAGGCCGAAATAAGACGTCACCGAACCGGTGATCGCGATTTGACCGAAGCCGCGGTCGCGCATCCGGTCGGCGACGGGGACGAGACCGTTGACGACGCCGTACAGATTGACCGTGAACGTGCCGTGGAAGTTGGCCACTTCCAGCCGCTCTCCGATGGTGGGAGAATAGGTGCCGGCATTGAAGATGGCGAGCACGATGGGGCCGCATTCGCGCTCGATGCGCTGGACGGTCCTTTCCATGGCGTCTGCATCGGTGACGTCGCAGACCATCGGCACGATCCGTCCCGCAAGGCCGCTTGCGGCTTGCGACACCTCTTCCAGCTTGTCGTCGTCGCGCGCAGTGATCGCGACGACATAGCCGTCCCGCGCAAGATCGATCGCGACCTGCCGGCCGATGCCGGTCGAGGCGCCGGTGATCCAGGCGACGCCGTCTTCGGGGCGGGCGCGGTAGAGCGTCATCGGTAAGAACCTTCGATTGATGGAGATCAGGCGCCGAGAATGTCGGTCAGCCTCTGGCCGAGCGGTCCGGTGAAGCGCAGCGGTGCGTCGGTGATCGCAAAGCCGATGCAGGGACGCTCGGTCTCGGCGATGGGGCGATGGTCGACGGCCTCGTTGGCGACGGAAATGTCGCCGCGGCCATAGCGGCCGAAAATGTCGGTGAACGCGCCGTCGAGAACCAGCGTGAGTTCCTGGCCCTCATGCGTGTGAGCGGGAATCTTGCGGCCCGGCTTGATCCAGAAGAGGCTCGCATGGCAGCCATCGACATCCATGTCGTATTCGCGAAAGCCCGGCATCTTGGTGCGCCACGGCACGTCTTCGGCATCGAAGCCGACAAAGTCGCGCAGCGCGGTCGGGAAGATGCTCCCGGAAGGCCGGCGGATCACTTCGATCGGTGGCGTGCTGCCGAAGATCGACGACAGGCGCTGCGCGCGGTCCGTCATCGGCCGCGGTTCGGTCTGCTGCAATGTTTCGGCGGCGAGTTCTTCCAGGCCTGCGACGAGGTCGCGATTGGCGCCGGCAATCTCAAGATGGGACTGGACGAGAATGTGCGCCGGATAGGGCAGCGTGCCTGCCGCATAACGCGCCATCAGCGCGTCGATGGTCTCGATGGTCTCTGCGGTCATTTCAAGCCCCGATTGCGTTGCCCTGGTTCAATATGGCTCCCGACTTTTTCAGATTGCGGATTTACCGCTTGTTTTCCCAAGATACGACCCTAAGCGCAATCCGGATCACTGTTTCAGGTCGAGATTGGGGCGGAAGCGAACAGATTTCCTCTGGCCCTTGCTGCGGGCGAAATTCCGTCCTTGAAAGCTTTCCGCAGGGTTTCTAGTTTCGCGGGCGTCACTTCTAAGGATCGATCATGGACCGTTCAGTCATCGACGTCATCGGCAATACGCCGCTGATCAAGCTCAAGCGCGCGTCGGAGGAAACCGGCTGCACCATTCTGGGCAAGGCCGAGTTCATGAATCCGGGCCAGTCGGTCAAGGACCGCGCCGGGCTCTTCATCATCCGCGACGCGGAAAGTAAGGGCCTGCTGCGGCCGGGCGGCGTCATCGTCGAGGGCACGGCCGGCAATACCGGCATCGGCCTGACGGTCGTTGCCAAGGCGCTCGGCTATCGCACCGTCATCGTCATTCCCGACACCCAAAGCCAGGAGAAGAAGGATGCGCTGCGCGTCCTCGGCGCCGAACTCATCGAGGTTCCGGCGGTGCCCTACAAGAACCCGAACAACTATGTGAAGGTTTCCGGGCGCCTTGCCGAGCAGCTTGCGAAGACTGAGCCGAACGGGGCGATCTGGGCCAACCAGTTCGACAACATCGCCAATCGCGACGGTCATGTCGAAACGACGGCGATGGAGATCTGGGACCAGACCGACGGCAAGGTGGACGGGTTTGTGTCGGCGGTCGGCACGGGCGGCACGCTCGCCGGCGTCGCGGCGGGGCTGCGCATGAAGTCGAACGGCGTCAAGATCGCGCTCGCCGATCCACTCGGCGCGGCGCTTCATTCCTACTACACGAATGGCGAACTGAAATCCGAAGGCTCGTCGATCACCGAGGGCATCGGGCAAGGGCGCATCACGGCCAATCTTGAAGGCTTCCAGCCCGATTTCTCGTTCCAGGTGCCCGACGACGAGGCACTGCCCATCGTCTTCGATCTGGTGCAGGAAGAGGGCATGTGCCTCGGTGGCTCGTCGGGCATCAACATCGCCGGGGCGATCCGTCTCGCCAGGGAGATGGGACCGGGCCACACGATCGCAACGATCCTGTGCGACTACGGCACACGCTACCAGTCGAAGCTGTTCAACCCGGATTTTCTGCGCACCAAAAGCCTGCCGGTGCCGGGCTGGATGGAGGAGAAAAGCACGATTTCCGTGCCCTTCGAGGACGTTGCCTGATGGCGGTGACGGAAGCGCTGTTCCGCGAGGATGCCTATCTGCGCGATGCCGATGCAAAAGTTGTCGGCATCAACGAAAGCGGCGGCTTCATTCTCGACCGGACGATCTTCTACGCCACATCCGGGGGCCAGCCCGGCGACACCGGGCGCATCGTCCGCGCCAATGGCGAGACGGTCGAGATCGCAGGCACGATCACCGGCGAGACCAAGGACGAGATCATCCATCTGCCGGCGTCCGGCCAGCCCGCTCCGACGATAGGCGAGGCGGTGACGCTTCAGATCGACTGGGAGCGGCGCTTCAAGCTGATGCGGATGCACACCGCCTGTCACCTCCTGACCGTCATCTGCTCCTTTCCGATCACTGGCGCGGCGGTGTCCGAAGAGGACAGCCGCGTCGATTTCGATATGGCCGAGACCGGTTTCACCAAGGAAGACGTAACGGCGCGATTGCAGGAACTTATCGCCGCCGACCATCCGGTCTCGACGCGCTGGATCGGCGACGACGAGCTTGCGGCCAATCCGTCCTTCGTCAAATCCAAGAATGTCCGCCCACCCATGGGATCAGGTCGAATCCGGCTGGTGCTGATCGGTGAAAGCGGCAATGTCGACAGCCAGCCTTGTGGCGGCACGCATGTGCGCTCATTGGGGGAGATCGGTGCGATTCATGTCGGGAAAATCGAGAAAAAAGGCCGCGAAAACCGCCGATTCCGGCTGCGTTTCGGGCCAATTCCAGCTTGAAAAAGGTCAAAACTGATGGAAACCAGCCCGTTTGTCGTCGATTTCGACTGGCTTGAAGGCAAGATCGGCACGCCCGGCGTCTTGATCGTCGACGCGTCCTGGTATCTGCCGGCGCAAAAGCGCGACGCGAAAGCAGAGTATGACGCGGCCCATATTCCAGGCGCCGTGTTCTTCGATCAGGATCTCGTGGTCGAGCCGGACAGCGACCTCCCGCACACATTGCCCTCGCCGGGTGTCTTTGCCGAGTTCGCCGGATCGATGGGGATTTCGGTCGATGACACCATCGTCGTTTATGACGGGCCGGGCATGTTCTCGGCGCCGCGCGTCTGGTGGATGTTTCGCATCATGGGAGCGCGGAAAGTCTTTGTTCTGGATGGCGGTTTCGATCGCTGGAAGGCGGAGGGGCGGCCGGTGACGGACGAGCCGACGAAGATCGCGCCGAGCTTCTTCGAAGCCGATTTCGACGATGCGCGGGTTGCGCGGCTGGACGACATGCGCGCCATTGTCGGCAAAGGGCAGGTCGCCGATGCGCGGCCGGCCGGGCGCTTTGCCGGAACCGATCCCGAACCGCGCAAGGGCGTGCGCGGCGGTCATATGCCAGGTGCCGTCAACGTGCCGATCACCGAGTTGTCGAAGGACGGGAAGCTCCTTCCTGTCAATTCTTTGCGCGATCTTCTTCAGGAACGCGGCCTCGATCTCGACAAGCCGGTCGTGACGAGTTGCGGGTCAGGCGTGACGGCCGCCGTCATCACATTGGCGCTCGAATCGGTAGGACACACGGACAACAAGCTCTATGACGGCTCTTGGACCGAATGGGGCGGACGCTCCGACACACCAGTGGAAGCCGGGCCTTGACCAAAAGGCTCAAGGCGCGGATCACGCATCTGGAAATGACCGAGCGTCCGGCGGCGCGCATACCCATGCCGCTCGGCCAGCGGATCGCTCTGATGCGCGCCCGCGAGATGCCGGTCTCGTTTTACCGCTATCTTTATCGTGAGGTCGGCAAGCCGCATCACTGGATGTTGCGCCGCGACACGCCCGACGCCGAACTCGTGGAAATCATCCGCTCGCCGGCGACGCAGATCGAAGTGCTCTATGTCGACGGATGCCCGGCCGGGTTCTGCGAACTCGACCTGTCGCGAAAGCCCGATGAGGCCGAAATCCTCTATTTCGGCCTGATGCTGGATTTTCAGGGCAGGGGGCTGGCGAAGTTTTTCCTGTCTGAAGCGGTCCATGCCGGCTTCGACCACGATCCTGGCCGGCTGACGATCCACACCAACACACTCGACAGCCCGCGCGCGTTGCAGCTTTACCAGCGCATGGGGTTCGCGCCTGTCGGATTCGACGAGGAAGAGGTCACCCCATGGACTTGAACGGAAAAGCCCGCCGATCTTGCGAGCGGCGGGCTTTCTGACGCTGCGGGGGAGGAGAAGACCGCAGCGAAACGGATCAAGCGGCGAGCGCCTTCTGCACGTCGACCATCTCGTAGCCGAGCGCTTCGGCGACGGGTGCATTGGTGATGCGGCCCTTATGGACGTTCAGGCCGTTGCGCAGGTGCTTGTCGTCGAGGATGGCCTTGAGGCCGCGATCGGCAAGCTGCAACCCGTAATGCAGCGTTGCATTGTTGAGCGCGTGGGCCGAAGTGACCGGCACGGCGCCCGGCATATTGGCGACGCAGTAGTGGATGATGCCATCGACCTCATAGGTCGGGTCGGCATGGGTCGTGGCGTGGCTTGTCTCGAAACAGCCACCCTGATCGATCGCGACATCGACGAGGACCGCGCCTGCCTTCATGCCGGACAGCATTTCACGCGTGACGAGCTTGGGCGCGGCTGCGCCGGGAATCAGCACCGCGCCGACGACGATGTCGGCCGAGAAGCACTCTTCCTCCAGCGCCTCGACGGTTGAATAACGCGTGTGAACACGGCCGTTGAAGATGTCGTCGAGCTGGCGCAGGCGCGGGATAGAGCGGTCGAGGATCGTCACATCGGCGCCCAGGCCCACGGCCATCTTGGCCGCATGAAGGCCGACGACGCCGCCGCCGATGACCGCGACCTTACCCGGCAGCACGCCGGGAACGCCGCCCAGCAACACGCCGCGACCGCCATTGGCTTTTTGCAACGCGGTGGCGCCGGCCTGGATCGAAAGGCGACCTGCAACCTCCGACATTGGGGCGAGCAGCGGCAGCCCGCCGCGGTCGTCGGTCACGGTCTCATAGGCAACCGCGGTGACGCCGGATTCGATGAGGCCCTTGGTCTGCTCCGGATCGGGCGCGAGGTGGAGATAGGTATAGAGGAGCTGGCCTTCGCGAAGCTGCGCCCATTCGGACGGCTGCGGCTCCTTCACCTTGACGATCATGTCGGCCTTGGCAAAGACTTCTGCGGCGGTCTTCGCGATCGTCGCGCCGGCCGCGCGATAGGCGTTGTCGTCGGCGCCGATGCCGGCGCCCGCGCCGGTTTCCACGATCACGTCATGGCCGTGCGCGATGTACTCGCGGACCGAGCCGGGGGTGAGTCCGACGCGATATTCGTGGTTCTTGATTTCCTTCGGGCAACCGACGCGCATGTGGTGTTCTCCTCTGTCCCTGAATTCCGCGCGAGTCTAAGGCCGGAAGCTTCGAACGGGCTTGCGGCGATGATTGCGGAATCGGGTTTGGATGGCGTATCGTTGCGCAGAAAATAGAAAAACAGGTGAATTCTGCGAATGATGCAGCTCGACAAGACGGATGTCGCCATTCTGGAAGCGCTTCAGGCGGAGGGGCGGATTTCAAATGCCGCGCTTGCCGATCGGGTCGGGTTGTCGCAGTCGGCCTGCTCCCGCCGGCTCGATATTCTGGAGAAGAACGGGGTCGTGCGCGGCTATCACGCGCGGCTTTCCAATGCCGCGCTCGGCCACAAGATGACGGCAATCGTCCACATCTCACTGTCGGGTCAGTTCGAGAAGACGCTGGCGGATTTCGAAAGCGCGGTGAAGCGCTGCCCGAACGTGCTTTCCTGCCATCTGATGTCGGGCGAATACGACTACATCCTGCGCATCGCAGCCAAGGACCTCGCCGACTACGAGCGCATCCATCGCGACTGGCTGACGGCGATGCCGCATGTGACCAAGATCAACTCGTCCTTCGCGCTGCGCGAGGTGATCGACCGCACGAATATGGGCATCGACCCGGAACTGGCGTGATGCTGCGTCGGGCCACCGCGTCATCGACGCGTCACCAAAAATTGCTGGACTAGCGCTCTTTCCGGCGCTCAAATCGCGGCGTCGTCATACGACCAACGAAAATCCTTCAGACGGAGAACCCCCATGTCCGCCTTGCTTCATCCGCTGTCGTGCCGCGCATTTCTCGCAGGCTCTGCTGCCGCCGGCGCGCTGGTCGCGCTGCATCCGTTTTCGGCGCGCGCACAGGCCAACCAGGCGCATCTGCGCATCATGGAGACGACCGATCTCCACGTTCACGTCTTCCCCTACGATTACTACGGCGACCGGCCGAACGACACGATGGGCGTTGCGCGCACCGCGACGATCATCGACGAGATCCGCGCCGAGGCGACGAACTCGATGCTGCTCGACAATGGCGACTTCCTGCAGGGCAACCCGATGGGCGATTATTACGCCTATGAGCGAGGCATGAACGAGGGCGACGTGCATCCGATCATCAAGGCGATGAACGTGCTCGGCTACGATTGTTCGACGCTCGGCAATCACGAGTTCAATTACGGGCTCGAATACATGCAGAAGGTGCTGGACGGGGCCGATTTCCCGTTCGTTTGCGCCAACGTCGCCAGGGGGACGCTGGCGGAGAATCCGCTCGACGACGATCTTCTGGTCGAGCCCTACATCATCCTCGACAAGACGGTGGTCGACGGGGCCGGCGAGGAGCATCCGATCAAGGTCGGGTTGATCGGCTTCGTGCCGCCGCAGATCATGACCTGGGATTCGCGCCATCTCGTCGGCAATGTCGAGGCGCGCGACATGGTGAAGGCAGCCGAGGCCTGGGTGCCGAAGATCCGCGAGGAGGGCGCCGACATCGTCATCGCACTCTCGCATTCGGGCATGGGACCGGCGGATTATGCCGAAAACCTCGAAAACGCCTCGATCCTGATCGCCGGCATCGAGGGCATCGACGCGATCGTCACCGGCCACGCCCATCTTGTCTTCCCCGGTGAGGATTTTGAGGAAACCGAAGGGCTGGACAACGAAGCCGGTCTGATCGGCGGCAAGCCGGGTGTGATGGGCGGGTTCTGGGGCTCGCATCTCGGCCTCATCGACCTGATGCTGGAGCGCGACGGCGAAGCGTGGACGGTTGTCGCCTCGACGTCCGAAGCGCGCCCGATCTTCGAGCGCGTGGAGCGCGAGGTGAAGCCGCTGGTCGAGAGCGACGAAGAGGTCGAGGCCGCCGTCCAGCAAGACCACGACGCGACGATCGAATATGTGCGCACGCCGGTCGGCCAGACGTCTGCACCGCTCCATTCCTATTTCGCGCTCGTCGCGGACGATCCGTCGGTGCAGATCGTGAGCCAGGCGCAGATCTGGTACATCACCGACATGCTGTCCTCGACCGAATATGCCGATCTGCCGGTGCTTTCTGCCGCCGCGCCATTCAAGGCCGGCGGGCGCGGCGGGCCGGACTACTACACCGACGTTCCGGCCGGCGATGTCGCGATCCGCAACGTGGCGGATCTCTATCTCTACCCCAACACGGTGCAGGCGGTGGTGATCACCGGCGCGCAGGTCAAGGAATGGCTGGAAATGTCGGCCGGCATGTTCAATCAGGTCGAGGCGGGAGCGAGCGACGCGCCGCTGATCAATCCGGATTTCCCGTCCTATAATTTCGACGTGATCGACGGCGTGACCTACAAGATCGACCTCTCGCAGCCGGCGAAATACGACAAGGACGGCGAGGCAGTGAACGCCGACGCAAGCCGCATCGTCGATCTGTCCTTCGACGGCCAGCCGATCGACCCGGAGGCGCGCTTCGTCGTTGCCACCAACAACTACCGCGCCGGCGGCGGCGGCAACTTCCCCGACATCGCGGCCGACAAGGTGGTCTATGAAGCGCCGGATACGAACCGCGACGTGATCGTGCGCTACATTGTCGAGGAAGGCACGATCAACCCTGCCGCCGACGCCAACTGGTCGTTCGCGCCGCTGGATGGCGCGACGGTCGTCTTCGACACCGGCCCGAAGGCAAGCGCCTTCCTTGCCGAGGTCGAGGGCGTGACGATCGAGGAAGCAGGCGAGGGCGAGAACGGCTTCGCAAGGTTTCGCATCACGCTTTAAGTCGCTGGCCTCGAAGCGAAAGGGCGGCTTGAAGGCCGCCCTTGGTGTTTCACGGCCGGGTTGGGTGACTACTTCTGATAAACGACCTGCCGGACATCGATATATTCGGCGCGGAAGCCCGCCTCGCAATAGTGCAGGTAGAACTCCCAGAGCCGCCTGAAGCGTTCGTCGAAGCCGAGCGGGACTATTTTGTGCCAGGAGGCGTGGAAGCGGTCGCGCCATTCGGCGAGCGTGCGGGCATAGTCCTGCGGGAAGACGCGCTCGGCGGCGAGCTTGAGGCCGTGATCGGCGCCGAGCGCGCGCAGAATCTGCGGCGAGGGAAGCATTCCGCCGGGAAAGACGTAGCGCTGGATGAAGTCCGGCCGGGCGCGATAGACTGGGAAAGCCTCGTCCTTGATGGTGATGATCTGGAGGCCGGCGGCGCCGCCCGGCTTCAGGCAATCTCGCATCTTGGAGAAGAAGACCGGCCAGTATTTCTCGCCCACCGCCTCGAACATCTCGATCGACGCGATGCGGTCGTAACGGCCGGTCTCGTCGCGGTAGTCCTGGAACCTGATCTCGACCTTTTCGGAAAGACCGGCCTTGGCGATCCGCGCCGCTGCGAAGTCGTGCTGCTCACGGCTGATCGTCAGGCCGGTGACCTTGCAGCCGATCTCGCGGGCGGCGAATTCGGCAAAGCCGCCCCAGCCGCATCCGATCTCCAGCACATGGTCGCTTGGGCCGATGCCGGTGTCGCGGGCAAGGGCGCGGTATTTCTCGGCCTGCGCGCCTTCCAGGTCGTTCGCGCCCGAGGTGTAGAGCGCCGAGGAATAGGTCATCGAAGGATCGAGCCATTCGCGATAGAAGGCGTTGCCGAGGTCGTAATGGGCGGAGATGTTGCGCTTCGAGCCCGACTTCGAGTTCTGGTGGAACCAGTGACGCAGGCGCTGGAACAGCGTCAGCATGAAGCTGGCGCCGCCGGCGACCTTCTCGCCCGCCTCCTCGTTGATGACGAAGAGTTCGAGGAAGGAGGTGACGTCGGCGCTTTCCCAATCGCCGTCGACATAGGATTCGGCGACGCCGATCGTGGCGCCGGAAAATGCGCGGCCGACGAGATTCCAGTTGTTGAGCCTTACATGGGCGTCGGGGCCGGCACCGTTGCCGCCGACCTTCAACGCACGGCCGTCGGGAAGCTCGACGGTGAGCGAGCCGTGCGGCATCGACATGCCGACCTTGAGCGCCATGCGGGCGCGTGTCGGCAGGCCGCGCGCGGCCGTGGCGAAGTTCGCCTCCGTCAACGTCACCGCCCCGGTGTTCGGCTGCAATGTCGCGCTGTCTTCCATTCCCTCCAACCTCATGCTGTCGGCCGCTATTCGCCGGCCGGCAGAGCCGGCGCTTCGTCGCGGAAGCTGACCGGCTTCGGCGGCGGCGGGCTCTTGTGAAAGCGCGCGCCCTTGAGCCAGAGCTTCAGCGCTTCGTAATGTATCCCCACGATCACTTTCCATGTCATCAGGGGAATCCGCAAGAGTATGCGCGCGAGCGCGCGCGTCGTCAGTTCGTGATGCGCGCCGGCAAAGGTTGCGGAAAGCAGCGGCTCGCCGGCCTCGGTCTCGTGGATGCGCAGCCGCACGACCTCGCCCGGCGGCAGGACGCGGAAATGATAGCGCGCACCCATGTCGATGAAGGGCGAGACGTGGAGGATCTTGGTGCGCTCCTGCCGGATGCCGGCCGGCGTCAGGTCGCCTTTTTCGACGAGCGCGACATAGGTGTGGCTTTCGCCGAAGGTGTTGCGCACCGCGTAGATGAGGGCGACAAGTCCGCCCGTCGCGCCATAGGCGAAATAGACCGAGATCGGATTGAAGACGTAGCCGAGGACGCGCGGATAGGCGAGCAGCAGGATGCGGCTTGCAGGTTGCGCAAGGCCCGCCTCGGCCAGCAGCCGGTCGACCTTCGCGCGCAGCGTCTCGCCTTCGTGGTCAAAATGGTCTTTCTGTTGGAAAGAGACGAGCCCCGGCCGGTCGACCGAAAAGAGCTTCGACTGGCGGCCGGCTTCCGGCAGCCGATCGAGGTCGATGAGAAGCGAGAAGACGCGATAGGCGAAGCGGTGCGCGAAGGGCTTCATGCGCGCGTGCACCACCTCGCCGGCATAGAGCGAGGCGGCGGCGGCGGGCGCCGCGCCGTTCGCTTCCATGGTCGTGATGCGCTCCGTGCGGATCATGAGAAGCCTATTCGGCGGCCAGCGGGAGTTCGGCCGAGCCGATTTCGCCGCGTGGCCACGGAATGGTAGCGCCAAGGGCGACAGCCGCGTCAAGGCCCGAGCGAAGGCCGTCTTCGTGGAAGCCATAGCCGGTCCACGCACCGGCGAACCAGGTGTGGCGCACGCCCTGGATCTCGTCGAGCCGCGATTGCGCCGTCAGCGCGCGGGCATCGAATTGCGGGTGATCGTAGGACCATTCGCCGAAGACCGTGCCCGGCGCGGGGTCAATGGCGGGATTAAGCGACACGAAGAGCGGCTTGTCCCGATCGATCCCCTGCAAGCGGTTCATCCAGTAGGTGACCGAGACTTCGCGCTCCTCCTCGTCGCCGCTCGCACGCAGATAGTTCCATGCGGACCAGGCGATCCGTCGGCGCGGCATCAGGCTCTGGTCACGGTGAAGGATGACGCGGTTCGGCCGGTAGTGGACGTCGCCGAGGATCGTCTGTTCGAGCGGCGAGGGGTCGCCGAGAAGCTTCAAGGCCTGATCCGAATGGGTGGCGACGATGACGGCGTCGAAGCGTTCGGGAGCGGTCTGCATGGTCCAGATCGTGACTCCGAGCGCGTCGCGGATGATGGTCTCGACCGGGCTTGCAAGGCGGATGCGGCCAGCCAGCGGGCCGATCAGCTTTTCCAGATAGGTCTTGGAGCCACCCGTCACCGTGCGCCACATCGGGCGCTCGTGATGGATCAGGCGGTGATTCTGGAAGAAATTGACGAAGGTCGCGGCCGGATAGTCCAGCATCTTGATCCGCGGAGTCGACCAGATCGCGGCGGCCATGGGGATCAGATAATTGTCGCGGAAGCCCGGCGAAAACCGACGCTCGACCAGATAGTCGCCGATCGTCATGCCGGCGAGGCGCCCCCCATCCCGGTCGGCGACGCACTGCTTGTTGAAACGCAAAATTTCGCCCAGCATCTTCAGGAAGCGCGGCGAAAAGAGATTGCGGCGCTGCGCGAAGATGGACGCGTAGCTCTGGCCGCTCCATTCGAGCCTGCCGCCGTCGAGCGAAAGCGAAAAGCCCATGTCGCTTTCATGGGTGGCGACGTCCAGATGCGCGAAAAGAGACGTCAGATCGGGATAATTGTGCTCGTTGTAGACGATGAAGCCGGTGTCGACCGCAACCGGGGTTCCCTCGTAATCGATGTCGACCGTCGCCGTGTGACCGCCGGGGCGGCCATCGGCTTCGAACAACGTCACGTCCGCGACGTCGCGCAAGGCCCAGGCGGCGGACGCGCCCGAAATTCCGGAGCCGATGACGGCGATCTTCTTGCGGCCGTCGACCGTTCGGCTGATCGGAACGATGTTCATGAATTCCCTCGCATCTGCTGGTAGGCCTGAAGCGCCCGGTCGCGGGCGCTGGAATGGTCGACGATAGGTACGGGATAATCGGTTCCAAGTTTCAGACCGGCGCTGGAAAGCCTCTCCTTCGAAGCGGTCCAGGGGGCTTGGAGATCGCCAGAATCGAGACCGGCAAGTTCTGGCACGAATTGATGAACATATTTGCCGTCCGGATCGAACTTCTCGCCCTGAAGCATCGGGTTGAAGACCCGGAAATAGGGGGCGGCGTCGGCGCCGGAGCCTGCCACCCATTGCCAGCTTGCGGTGTTGTTGGCCGGGTCGGCATCGACCAGCGTGTCCCAGAACCATGCCTCGCCGGCGCGCCAGTCCTGAAGGAGATGCTTGACCAGGAAGGACGCCACGACCATTCGGACGCGATTGTGGACCCAGCCCGTCTGCCACAATTGGCGCATCCCGGCATCCACCAGCGGAAATCCGGTGCGGCCGCGTTGCCAGGCGTGCAGCGCCTTTTCATCCCTCGTCCATTTGAAGGCGTCGAAGTCGCGGTTGAAATTGGTCGCGCCCAGGTCGGGGTTGTGGAAGAGCAGATGATAGGAGAATTCGCGCCAGGCGACTTCCTTGCGGAACTTCTCGACGTCGCCGGCCGTGGCATCGAACTTGCGGGTTTCGAGCGCGTGCCAGATCTGGAACGGCGTGATCTCGCCATGGGCAAGGAAGGGCGACAGACGCGAAGTGGAATGGAAATCGGGTCGGTCCCGGTTTTCGCCATAGCCCTTGATCGGGCCGGACAGGAACGCGTCGAGGGCTTCATGCGCGCCGTCTTCGCCGGGCCGCCAGGCTTCGCGCAGGCCGCCGGCCCAGTCGTGCCTTGTCGGCAGCAACTTCCAGTCGGCCAGGCTTTCCGATTTCACCGATCCTGCGAAAGGGCGAACGGTCCGCGGCCGCGCAACCGGTTCGCGCGGCGCGACTTCGGCCGCCAGCGCCCGCCAGAACGGCGTATAGACCTTGTAATAGCCGCCGGTCTTGGTCTTCACCTGCCATGGCTCGTGCAGGAGATGGCCGTCGAAGCTTTGCGCCTCGATGCCCCTATCGACAAGTCGGGCCTTCATTTCCTTGTCGGCCAGGATCGCTGGCGGATCGTAACGCCGGTTCCAGTAAACCGCTTCGGCGCCGGTTTCCTCGACAAGATCGTTCGCAATGTCCGCCATCGGCCCGGCGCGCAGCACGAGGACGGCTCCTGCCTTCTTCAACGATGCCGCAAGCGCTTCAAGCGAATGATGAAGCCACCAGCGGCGCGCGCCGCCGATCGCGCGCACGCCCTCGCTCATCTCGTCGAAAACGAAGACCGCGACGATCGGCCTGCCGCTGTCGACGGCCGCGCGCAGCGCGCGATTGTCGGCCAGCCGAAGGTCGTGACGGAAGAGGACGAGCGCTGGTCGTCCGCAGGTGCGGTCTGTGGATGCCATCGGTCGGAAAGTGCGTCCTGTGCGAACTTTTGTGGATCAATGCCTTTCTTTACGCGTCCGCGCGAAGTCCGGATCGGTGCAAGTCGTCGTTTCCACTCACGAATATGTGCGGATCAGCGAGGTTCGGCGGCGATGACGTAGTCGAAACCGCAGCGCAGGCCGCCGCACTGCGACTCGAGCGCCAGAGCCTCCATGCGCAAGGTCTCGACATGGCCGGCAAGGGCCGGTCGCAGATCGCCCGGAACGAGATGCAGTCGGTTGACGCACATGTCGAGCTGGGCATTGACGAAACGGGCGCGGTAGCGGATCGGAAACCGCTTCGTCGCGATGACGAAAAAGCCCGCGCGTGAAAGCTTTGCCTCCACCCAGGCCATCGGAAACTCGCGATAGGGCTTCTGGCCCGACAAGAGCAGGAACGTGTCGCGCAGGCGGCCGATCCGGAACACCATGTCACCGGCCGGCGTCTCCGGCTTTTCCATCACGTAAGGTTCGAGGCCGACGAGGTAGAGGCGGCCGGTGGTGAGCTTGCGCAGCCGCGCGATCATCTCGTCCTGGAAATAGGGCGCGAATCCCTCCATCGCGCCGATAAGATAATCGGCGACGACCGTGTCGAAGGTATCCCTTGAGAGAAAATCCGGATCAGCCCAGTTGCCTGTCATGATCTGCTCATGGGCAGGCGAGGGGCCAAGCGCGTCGCGCATCCGCCTGACCATCAGTTCCGCGCCGGTGACCGCAATGAGTGTATCGGTGGTCACGCTTCGCAGCCAGCGCAGCGAGTTGATGCCCGTGCCTGCGTCGAGCACACGCCCCCAGGGGCGCGTGGAATTCAGTTCGGCAATATGGTCGAAGATCAACGACATTGCCGGTCAAACGCGGCGGATGGCGCCGAATATGGACCAGTCCATGCGTTGGGACAGCCGCTCCAGCGCCAGCGTCCCGAGAAGCGAATTGCCGTTTTCATCGAGACCGGGCGACCAGACGGCGATCGACGCCGTGTTCGGCACGATCGCCAGAATACCGCCGCCAACGCCGCTTTTCGCCGGCAGGCCGACACGGTAGGCGAAATCGCCCGACCCGTCATACTGGCCGCAGGTCAGCATGATCGCATTGACCCGGCGCGCGCGCTCCGCGTCTGCCTTCGAAACCTTGGAATCGATGTCCTCGCGGTCGAGCATCAGATAGTGTCCGGCGCGCGCAAGCTGCCGGCAGGAGAGGGCGACGGCGCATTGGCGCACATAGATATGCATCACGTCATCGACTTCATGATTCAGGTTGCCGAAAGACTTCGCCAGATTGGCGAGCGCCTTGTTGGTGTAGCCGGAGGTGTGCTCCGATCTGACGACGTCCTCGTCGATGCCGATCTCGTCGTCGCCGATTGTCTCTGCGATGAAATCGCGCACCGTGTCGGGAATGGCGTCGCCGGCCCAGCCGTCGAGCAGCATGTCGTCGATGACGAGCGCGCCTGGATTGATGAGCGGATTGCGCGGCACGCCCTTGTTGCGCTCCATGTCGACGATCGAATTATAGGGATCGCCCGAGGGCTCCTTGCCCACGCGCTTCCAGACCTTGTCGCCATGCAGCTTCAGCGCAAGCGTCAGCGCGAAGACTTTGGAAATGCTCTGGATCGAGAACTGCGTCTGCGACGCGCCGCCGGCGATCATCTGACCGTCGCGCGTCAGGACGGCGATGCCGAACTGTTTGGCGTCGACCTTGGCGAGTTCGGGAATGTAGTCGGCGACCTTGCCCCATTCGGTCGCGTTGCCGATTTCGACCGCGATGCCGTCGACCACCTTCGTCAACAATTCGTGGTCGATGTCCGTCTTGCTGCTGCGCGCCATGCCCGCCCCTTTGAAGCCGCGCATCCATCGCGACCGGGTTTCGATAAGAACGGCAAGATAGCGCCGGCGCACGTCGCCGCAAGGGACGAATAGGGATGTTGACCGGTGCCGCCCCGATCACCTAAATGCCTCCGTCTGCCGCACTCGACAGCAGCAGCGGAGGGATGGCCGAGCGGTTTAAGGCACCGGTCTTGAAAACCGGCGAGGCAGCAATGTCTCCGTGGGTTCGAATCCCACTCCCTCCGCCACTTGCCCCCGCGAAAGCGTTCTCCCGCCCCGGCTACGGCCGGATTTTTCCGTTGTTTTCGAGGGTTATGCAGGTGGGGCTGAACACTGGCCCCTGCGCTGGGTGGCCCGGAAGCGGTCTCTCTGGGCCAATATTCTCCGGACCTCATGACTGCGCGAGTTAAGTGAATTTCTTGTAAGCAGTTACAATACAGTGCCTTTTTCGAGATCGCGGTTGAGCACTTCGACGCCAGTGGCGTTCGTCAAGAAGGAACAGAAATCGAACTCACCGCAGCGCGACGATTACCTTGGGTACCGACAGGCGGACAAGGTACCTTGAGATGCTCCGCCGCGTGCGTTCCGCTTCCCGGTTGTGGCACCGCTCCCCCACGAGCTCTTGCTGCTTGTGCTTCGACATAAGCGGCTGATATTCGTGCGATATCCCCCGATCGGAGTGAGTACCCTTGCGATACATTGACTCAGCATCTCGAAACACGTCGGACGTACTCGGTGACTGGCTCTCTAGCTTTAATCCGCAGGCTGTCGACGCTCTACGCTGGCAAACCGGATACTTCAGTGCGGACGGATTGGCTCCTTTGGTGCCAGTGCTCAATGAGCTCAAGGCGCAAGACAGATTGACGAACTGCGTGATCGGATCAAACGGCGGAGAAACTGGAGAGCCCGACCTCGAAGCACTGGTCAATCTCGTTGGAAATCCAAGAACAAATGCTAAGATCGGGGTCGTCAGCTTCTCCGCGGGACTATTTCACCCAAAAGTCTATCACTTCACACGACAGGATGGCTCGCAGGCGGCATATGTTGGATCGGCAAATCTGACCACTCCGGGCATTTCCGGTATGAACATCGAGGCCGGATTGCTTTTGGACTCGTCGGCCGGCGATCCTGCAAACGTTCTTACGGACGTGGCAGCCGCGATTGACGCTTGGTTTAATGGAACTCGGTCTGGGCTCTCAACGGTGTCCTCGCTTGCCGACCTAGCGCCACTAGTTGCCGCTGGAGTACTTGGTGTGGCCCCGACGCCACGCACCACGCAGTCCAGTTCCACGAGCAGTGGGGCGGCGACGAGCAAAGTTGGTCTCAAGCCGCTGATCAAGTTTCCTCCTGTCTCGGTCAAGAGCAGCACCGCCCCGGCTGCAGCCCCGCCGGCTGTTACGCCGCCGGCAGCAGCGCCGTCTGCTCCGACCGGCGCGGCGACTGCAACTGTCGGACCGCTTGCATCCAGCCCGCGCCCGCCGTTCCCCCCATACGTACTCTTCGCTCCAGGCATCGCGACGCCTACTCAAGGTGCAGCAGCTTTGACCGGATCCACGCTGGCGGGTGGCGCTGCTGGATTGGTCATTCGGCTAAACCGTGATAGTGCAAGGCACTTCTCTGGAGGTAGCGGGACCGCAAATGTAAGTGTGCCGGTTGCGACCATTGGCACAATGCGGTTTGGCGTATTTCAAGGAAAGTATCAGAGGCCGCGCGCCGAGTTTGACCTTCGCATGCGTTATGTCTCAACTCTTGGCGCCTATGAAGTACCTGCATCCAGCACCAATATAATGGTTTACGGGTACGCGCCTGGTGAATCTGGCCACGGTGATGTGAGGATGGTCGTGCCGGCTGCGCCAGCGCGCGCCATCCGCGATCATGCCGCAACACAAGGTTTCCACCTCCCGGCCGCCAATGATCCAATGATCCTAGAGTGGCCCACTCCATCCGACCCGACATTCAAGGCGACATTCATCGATCCAGCTGATCCGCTCTTCGCCACTGTTGACGGAATGCTTACCGCTGCTTCAACGAGTGGTGCGCTAGTCGGGCAAGGTGCGTGCTGGTTGCCTGCGGGAATCTCGCCGCAGTGGTGAACTAAACAGGCGACAAGGATGCACTACTCCTTCCGAAGAATGATCATCGTCTCGGCAGCAACCGCATTGCTCACATGATATCCATAGCGACGATAGGTTTGCAGCGGGATGAGTTCTTCAACTCTCCAGCCTACGGACTCCGCAAGTCTAGACAAATGCAATGGGGTATCGATGTCGTGGCGCATACCCCCGATTGTCGTGTGGTTGTGACCCACAATTAGAGCGTAGGGAGCCCCCTCCTTCATCACCGTATTCACCGACCTGAAGTTTGCCTTCATTGATGCGAAGTATCGATAGAGAAGCACCGGAACCGCTCGTCTCCGAAAACCGTCATCTTCACCGAGCAAATTTTCAAGATTGATGCAAAGCTGGTACTCTTCATCGGGCAACTCGGCCTCATTTGCCGCGAGCAATTGAGGCAGTTCACGCTTGGAATTTCCGCGAAGCTCTCTGCTTCCGATCAAAGATGCCTCGAGCTCGAGAATCTTTCCAGGTGACAGGAGATCAAGCCAAACCAACGAAAGGCGCTGCGTGTCAATATATGGCAGTGCCATGGCATATGGCGGACTGGTGATAGCGGCGTCGAACTGCGGCATGCTAGTGTCTACCGTCAATTCAGATACGTCGCAGAGCACCGCCCGACAAATAGGTGTCCGTGACCCAATTAGTTTTCGCGCAGCAAGAATTCGATCAATAGTCTGGGGAAGCGCATCCAAGAGCGCTGATGTGAATGTCTTGGAAGGAAGCGGTGAGGTTCTCCTCCGAATCCGTAAGTCTCGTGGATCCTGCTGCGAGTACTCACGAAGGAGATTGCTGGCGACAGACAAGAAAATCGGCGATAGCTCGCCGGAAGCATCAACGATTATAGCCCGAACGTTTTCAATTTCCTCGTAAATCTCGCGGTCAAACCATTTGAGCAGATACTCCCGGCGCGCATCTGAAGACTGAGGGGTTGTCTTACCACCGAAGGACCGCAGCTGAGCCGAGATGCTTTTGTGCGCATTCTCCAGTTCACCAGGCTGTACTGACAATCCAAGCAGCTTTGCATTCGACAAGAAGACCGCGAGCGGATTTATGTCGGTGCCGATCGCGTTGACGCCCAGATGGCAGCCCTCGACCAGAGCCGTGCCGCTACCACAGAACGGATCAAGGACAGACTGCCCAGGCTCTATTCCGAATATGTTAAGAAGCGCTCTGGCGACTTGTGGATTGAACTTGCCTTTGTATTCATGCAGGCCGTGAACTGAATAACGTGTAGCTTGTCGGTTTTTTCCGTTCCGCGCGGTCTCTTCCAGTTCGGCTTGTACTGTTGGAATGAAGCCGGAACCATTTTCGTAGCCCTTGAAGTAGGTCAGGCGCTTCATTCCGGAACCTGCAGTTTCCGCGCGCAAGTTAAAGCCATCGAGCATTTCGGCGGAATCCTCGGGGCCGATTAACGAAGCTACCTCTCTAGAGGCGAGTTCTTTCTCGTAGGGGTAATATTTGTAATCATGCCAGCGAAGACGCATCACTCGACCTCCTTTCGCAGAACCAAGACTGTTTCTGTCTTTATATTGGCATGAGAAAGGTTGAATGACTTTCGATTCGCTGACAGGATTCGCTCTGTCACGAAAAAGGGCTTAAACCCCAACGACGCGGCTTCATCTGTGATTATTTTTGCGTTATCGTATATTTTCCCATGAATTTTCGAGCGGCCGACCACGAAGCTCGCGAAGCCGCCCTTGACTACGACGTCTTTCAGAAGATTGAGTGTTTGCCTCATTTGTCGTGCAAAGTCTTCAGCCGTGTGATGGTTCTTCTTGAAGAAGTGGGCTCGAGCACCAATCTCGTCAGCTTTAACTTTTATTGGATCGTACCCTAGCCACCACATTCGGTATTTATGATAAAGCCAATACTCGTAAGCGTTCGGGTATGGCGGAGATGTCACGACCAGTCCAATGGGTTGCTTAATCATGCTTGGCTCTACTCTGAGGATATCGCTCTCAATTACGTCCACAGACGTCAATGGGTAGTTTCGTTTTTGAAGAGCTACGTTGATACGACTCGCTGCGCGTAAGAAAAGCTTAGGGACTGCGGAAGGGTCGATGTCCTTCTTTATTGCCGCATATCGGGTATCGCTCTCCTGATTGGAGACTCTGACAATAATACTCGAAAGCGCAAGCTTAAGCACATCCCGGGCCTCGTTTGGGGCGGACACGATTGACCGAGCAATCTTGTTGATCTCAACCTGGACGTTTGGTTGGAACCAGTGATCAAGATTTGGAATTTCGGGAATTGCGATATCTGAAATACTTTCAGAGTTCAGAACAACCTGAACTGCATGCTGTTCGATATTCGTTGGGCATGCCGAGGTCTTAACTCGCGACATTAGGCAAGCGATTGGGTTTAGATCGATTCCAATGGCGGGAACGCCTAGTCGTTGGCTTTCCACCAAACTACTGCCGCTCCCGCAGAACGGATCCATCACGGCACTGTTGTGAGGCAGCGGTAGTCGGCTGATGAGTGTTCTCGGGATTTCTGTAATGAACTTCGCAGGATAAGGGTGAACGCCTTCGATTTCGCTATGACTACGTCTGTCGGGGAAGCCCCAATCGACCTCTGACAGATGTGATCTTGCTGATGTTTCCGCATCTACCGAAGCTGGCCAGTCATCCGCTTCGTGCAGCGAGGGTTCGTGTGTTCCGTGCGCCATTAGTTGTCTTCTCTTTGCGGGCGCACCAGCGGGAGCGAGCCTTGATTTATAGTTGGTTCCGCGCGGTTGAGGAAGTCGACGACCGCCTTTCGGGCAACCTGCGCCACCGGCGCGTCGTCACGCTCGGCAAGTGCGAGCAACAGGGCATATGCTCGCTCGTCCAGGTTGATAGTCACCCTGGCGGTCTTCGTTCGTCCCTTCGGTCGCGCCATTGGATGTGTTTAGTGCAGCAAAAAACTGTCAGCAAGGCATATTTTCACGTCATGCGGCCACAGCGAAGAGAAGGTAACTGGTCGTCCCACTCTATCGGAAACGCCTCCAGCACGCGCGCCAGCGTCACCTCCGGCCCCTGCCTCCCGTCGAGGATCGCCTCAACGATGTCGGGAGAGAGCAGTGTCAGTCGCAGGACGCGGGTCATGTATGAGGGCGCAATCCCCTCGCGCTCGGCGAGCTCGGTGATGGTTGCGAACTCGCTTGACTCAAGCATCTTCTTCCAGCGGAAGGCGCGGGCAAGCGCCTTGAGCAGCGTGTTGTCCGTCCGCAGCGGTTGCGTGGTGCCCTCGGGCATCTGCATCTCCTTCCGCCCGCCACGCTTCACGATCCTGAATGGAACGTGGAGCGTTACCGTCTCCGGGATCGGAGCCCCGCGGGTCATGCAGCTTCTCCGATGTCGCCGGCCAGCATCTCGCGGGCCAGACCGCTGAGCCCGTCGACGCGCAGGCGCACGTTGAGCCCGTCCGTGCCCATATCGACGCGCTCGACCAGCAACGCCACGATGCGCGCCTGCTCGGCAGGGAAGAGTTCGTCCCACAGCGGGTCGAGTTGCTTCTTCGCATCGCGCGGCTTGCCATCGACACCGGCTACGAGGCCCCGGCGGTCTATTCCTGGTCGCGGGCGCAAGGCTTCGCGCAGGTGTCGCCGGTGAAGGGCGTCGAGGGGTTCAACCGCTCGAGCCCGGTGTCGGGGCCGACCTTCGTCGACGCGACCGAGGGCGGGAAACGCCTGCGGCGCGGGGCGCGGCTCTGGACGGTCGCCGTGTCGACCTTCAAGGCCGAGACCTACCGCTTCCTGCGGCTGGAGCGCCCGACCGAGGAGGAGATGGCCGACGGGGCGGCGTTCCCGCCCGGGTCGGTGCATCTGCCCCACTGGGTCGAGAACGAATGGCTGAAGCAGTTCGTGGCCGAACAACTGGTGACGGTGCGCACGAAGCGCGGCTTCGCCCGGCTGGAATGGCAGAAGCTGCGCGAACGCAACGAGGCGCTGGATTGCCGGGTCTATGCCCGCGCCGCCGCCTGGATCGCGGGCGCGGACCGCTGGCCCGACGAGAAATGGCGCGACCTCGAGGATCAGCTCGGGGCAGCCCCCGCCGACAGCGATCCCGCCGGGCAGATCAACCGGCCGGGACAGGCCCCGCAGGGCAAGCGCCGCTCCGACTGGCTCGGGCGGCGCGGAGGATGGTTTTGAACATGACCGAATGGACGGAAACCGAGCTCTCGGCGCTGCGCCGCGCCTATGCCAGCGGCACGACCCGGGTCAGCTATGACGGCAAGTCGGTGGACTACGGCTCGGCCGAGGATCTGCTGGCCCGCATCCGGACCATCGAGCGGGCCATCGCGGGCAACACACGGCCGCTGCCCGTGGCCGGGCTCGCGGGCTTCAGCCGCGGGGACCGCTGATGTCGGCGACCTGGTTCGATCACGCCATCGCATCGGTGGCGCCGCGCATTGCCGCCCGCCGCGTCATGGCGCGCCAGGCCTTCGAGACCCTGACGCGGGGCTATGACGGGGCCGCGCGCGGGCGGCGCACCGAAGGCTGGCGTGCGCCGGGATCCTCGGCCGACACCGAGATCGGCGTCGCTGGGGCGCTTTTGCGCGACCGCATGCGCGATCTGGTGCGCAACAACCCGCATGCGGCGAAGGCCGTGGCGGTGCTGGTCAACAACATCATCGGCGCGGGCATCATGCCGCGCGCCGCGAGCGGCGACGACAAGCTCGATCGGAAGGTCGATGCCCTGTTCGAGCGCTGGACAGCGGACTGCGATGCCGACGGCCAGCTTGATTTCTACGGGCTGCAGACGCTGATCTGCCGCGAGATGGTCGAGGCGGGCGAGGTTCTGGTCCGTCGAAGGCTGCGCCGCACAGCGGATGGACTGCCTGTGCCGCTGCAGCTGCAGGTGCTGGAGGCCGACTTCCTCGACGCCACGAAATCCGGCGCCCTCGGCGCGGGGCGGCTGGTTCAGGGGATCGAGTTCGACCCGGTCGGCAAGCGTCGAGCCTACTGGCTCCATGCCGAGCACCCCGGCGACGCCTATGGCGCCTTGCACAACGGGTTGCAGAGCCGGCCGGTGCCGGCGACCGAGATCGCTCATGTCTACGAGAAGCAGCGCACGCAGGCGCGCGGCGTCCCCTGGGGCGCGCCGGTGATCCGCTACCTGCGTGATCTGGACGATTACGAGGTGGCCGAACTGGTCCGCAAGAAGACCGAGGCCTGCGTCACCGCCATCGTCTTCGGCGACGACGAAGCGCAGCAGGGCATTGCGCCCTCCGTGGTCGATGCCGACGGCAACCGGGTCGAGCAGTTCGAGCCGGGCCTGATCGCCTATGCCCGCGGCGGCAAGGACATCCGGTTCAACCAGCCGTCGGCCACCGGCGGCTACGGCGAATACAAGCGGGCGAGCCTGCACACCATCTCGGCCGGGTTCCGCGTGCCGTATGAATTGCTGACCGGGGACCTCTCCCAGGTCAACTATTCCTCGATCCGCGCGGGGCTCGTCGAGTTCCGCCGCCAGATCGACGCCGTCCAATGGCAGCTGTTCATCCCGATGTTCTGCGCGCCGGTGTGGCGCTGGTTCACCGAAGCCGCGTGGGCAGCAGGACAGATCCCGTCGCCGACCGTGCCGGTCGAGTGGTCGCCGCCGAAGTTCGAGGCGGTCGATCCGCAGAAGGACGCGATGGCGAACCTGCTGTCGATCCGTTCGGGCACCATGACGCTGGCCGAGGTGATCGCCCGGCAGGGTCGCAACCCCGATGCGGTGCTGGCCGAGATCGCCGCGACCAACGCGAAGCTCGACGCGCTCGGGCTGGTGCTCGACAGCGACCCGCGCCGCGTCACCAAGACCGGAAGCGCGCAGGCGAGCGATCCGGCGACTGACGACCCAACCGCCGACGCGGACAACGACCCGGCGCAGGCCGATCAACAGGACTGAGCTTCATGGACACGATGATCGAACTGCCGGCCATGCGCCGGTCGGCGGAACTTGCGCCGAACACGGCCGACGCCGACAGCCGCACCGTCGAGGTGGTCTGGTCGGCGGGCGCGCGCGTCCGCCGCGCGACCTTCTTCGGCGAGCCATACGACGAGGAACTGAGCCTCGACCCGGCCCATGTCCGCCTCGACCGGCTGAACGCGGGCGCTCCCTTCCTGAAGGTGCACGAGCTCGACACGCTCGACGCGGTGATCGGCTCGGTCGTGCCGGGCTCGGCCCGGATCGAGAACGGGCGCGGCATCGCCTTGGTGCGGATCAGCGAACGCGCCGACGTCGAGCCGATCTGGCGCGACATCCAGGCCGGGCACATCCGCGCGGTCTCCATCGGGTATCAGGTCCACCGCTTCGAGGTCTCGAAGCCCGAGGCCGCCCGCGAACTCTGGCGCGCCGTCGACTGGACGCCCTTCGAGGTCTCCGCCGTCGCGGTCGGCGCCGACCCGGCAGCGGGCTTCCGCGCCCAGCATCCCCTTCACGACTGCGTCCTCCACCGCCGGGACGCCCCTTCCACCACGAAAGGACCGATCCCGATGACGGACAAGACCGAAACCCCGGCGAGCGACGCCGCAACCCCCGCCACCACCCAGCCGACCCAGCCGGTCGAAACCGAGGACACCACCATGACCGAGCCGAAACCGGTTGCGCCCGACCCGAAGGTCGCCGCCAGCGAGACGCGCAGCCAGCTGAAGACGCAGGCAACTCCCGCGCCCGACACCGAGGCTGTCGCCACCCGCGCCCGCGAGGCCGAGCGCGACCGCGTGTCCACCATTTACGATCTGGCAGGGCGGCTGAACCTCGAGCGCGGCTTCGCCGAAGATCTGGTCAAGCGCGGCGTCAGCGTCGACGAGTCCCGCCGCCTGATCCTCGATCAGGTCGCGGCGAAATCCGACGAGACCCGGACCTTCCCGCATGTCTCCGTCCCCCTCGGCGGCCGAGACGAACGCATCACCCGCCGCGACGCGGTGGCGAACGCACTGCTGCACCGCTACAGCCCGACGCTGTTCCAGCTGGAGGATGCCGCCCGCCAGTATCGCGGCATGACGCTGCTGGAGCTCGCCCGCGAAAGCCTCGGCAATGCCGGGGTCAACACGCGGGGCCTGTCGCGCGACGAGGTGGCGACGCGGGCGCTGCATTCGACCTCCGACTTCCCCGAGATCCTGTCGGCGGTCACCAACAAGACCCTGCGACAGGCCTACGAGGCCTATCCCCGCACCTTCATGCTGTTCTGCCGCCAGGTGCTGGCCACAGACTTCAAGGCGATGCACCGGGTGCAGCTCGGCGAAGCCCCGCAGCTGCTGGAAGTCGGCGAGAGCGGGGAGTTCAAGCGCGGGACGCTGGGCGAGAGCAAGGAGAGCTACAGGGTCAAGACCTATGGCCGGGTGGTCGCGATCACGCGCCAGACCCTGATCAACGACGATCTCGACGCCTTCACGCGCATCCCCGCGATGTACGGCAACTCCATCGCCCAGCTGGAGTCGGACGTCGTCTGGGGGATCATCACCGCCAACCCGGCGATGGCCGACGGCAACGCGCTGTTCCACACTACCCACAAGAACCTCGCGGGCACCGGCGCGGCGCTGGCGGTGGATGCGGTGGGCGCGGCGCGCGCCGCGATGGCCAAGCAGACCGGCCTCGACAAGAAGACGGTGTTGAACGTCCGCCCCGCCTTCCTGATCGTCCCCGCCTCGCTGGAGCTGAAGGCCGAGCAGCTGGTCGCCCAGAACCTCGTGCCCGCCGCGACGTCCAGCGTCGTGCCGCAGTCGATCCGCACGCTCGCGCCAATCAGCGAGCCGCGCCTCGACGCCGCGAGCGAGACCGCCTGGTATCTGGCGGCCAGCCCGAACCAGATCGACACCATCGAGTACGCCTATCTCGAGGGTCAGCAGGGCGCCTACATCGAGACCCGCAACGGCTTCGACGTCGACGGCGTCGAGATCAAGTGCCGCCTCGACTTCGGCGCCAAGGCCATCGACTGGCGCGGCCTCTACAAGAACCCGGGCGCATAACCCGCGCCCCATGATGAACCCTGACATGCGGGCGGTCCTCACGGGCCGCCCTTCGCTTTTCCGAAAGGACCCTCGCGATGAAGAACTACGTCCAGCCCGGCAACACCATAACCCTGACCGCGCCTTATGCCGTCGCCTCGGGCGATGGCCTGCTCGTCGGCGCCATCTTCGGCATCGCCGCCGGAGACGCTGGCAGCGGCGAGCCCGTCGAGACCGCGCTCGTCGGCGTCTTCGACATCACCAAGGTCGGCTCTCAGGCCTGGACCGTCGGCGCCAAGGTCTATTGGGACGACACCAACAAGCGCTGCACCACGGTCGCCACCGACAACACCCTCATCGGCGCAGCCGTCGAGGCGGTGGCCAGCGGCGCGGGCGACACCATCGGCCGGGTTCGCCTAAACGCGGCCTTCTGATGAACGCCTTCGCCGCCGCGCTCAGCGCGCTCTTCGCCGATCCGAACATCGGCCGGGACGCAGTCTACGTCGCCGCCGGCGGCGCGCCCGTTCTGGTGCGCGTCGTCCCCCGGCGCGCCGACGCGGTCACCGACTTCGGCGATGCGCGGCTCTGGTCCGAGACCACCCGGATCGACCTGCGCGTGGCCGAGGTGGCGAGCCCGCGCCCCGGCGACAGGATCGAGATCGACGGCGACGCCTTCCTCATCCAGGGCGAGCCCGTTCGCGACCGCGAGAGGCTGGTCTGGACCGTCGATCTGCGCCCAGCGTGACCGCGATGAAGCTGAAGCTCGACATCGATCCCGACATCGTCGCGATGATGGCGGCCGAGGTCGCGGCGGGCGAACGCGCCGTCACCGCCGCGATGCGCGAGGCCGGGACCGGGCTGAAGTCGGCCTGGCGGTTGCAGATCACCGGCGCGGGGCTCGGCCCCCGGCTGGCCAACTCGATCCGGAGCCAGAACTTCCCGAGGTCGGGCGAAAGCCTCGATGCCGCGGCGCTGGTCTGGTCGAAGGCTCCGGTGATCGTCGGCGCGCATGACTCGGGGCCGCTGATCCGCTCCAAAGACGGGTTCTGGCTGGCGATCCCGCTACCCGCCGCCGGCAAGTCCCTCCGCGGTGGCAGGATCACGCCCGGTGAATGGGAACGGCGACGCGGTCTGCGCCTGCGCTTCGTCTATCGCCGGATGGGCCCCAGCCTGCTGGTAGCGGAGGGACGGCTGAACACGAAGGGTCAGGCGGTCGTGTCACGCTCGAAGACCGGGCGCGGCAAGGTCACCGCGCCGATCTTCCTGCTTGTGCCGCAGGTCAAGCTGCCGAAGCGGCTGGACCTCGCGCGGGATGCGAACCGGGCGCTGGACAGCGTGCCGGGGCTGATCGTGGCGAAATGGTTAGAAACGAGGTGATAGCCAGCTTGTTGCAGCCGAAGTTCCAACTCCCATGATCGCATCTCCAAAACGGTCAGGCTTCCTCGATGACTTCATTCGGATAGACAATGCGATTGAGCCTGTTGACAAGGTTCTGGACGAAGCTCGCAACCTTGTCAGCATACTGGGGCTGGATGTGGCGCACGGTGCCGTTTGCCTCTCGGTCTCCCTCATGTGCGATCTGGTTTCTCCGCTTCACGTAATTCGCGAGAATGCGTTTTAGATCATCTTCGGTACTGTTGGGTCCGGGCCAAAGCGCCGAGACAGATGCGAATACACTATCGTGTCCGATCATTTCATAAGCCCCCTGGATTTTTTCGGGTGCCTGATAGGACAAAAACTCCAGCGTCTTTGTGCGAAGCCTTGTGGCGAGTTCTCCTTGGGGTACTGCAGAAGTTATAATCGGCAGTGCATCACGGAAAGTATTCGCGTCCTTGATCGGCATAATGGAGGACAGCGCTTTAGCCAATGGATCAGGCAGGGTTCCTGTACTGATCACGGTCGGGATGCGTTCATACAGAACCGCATGCACATAAGCATCAAGAGCTGAGATCGAGATAACTATCGCGGACCGAGGCAGCCAAAGCAGATCCTCATTCTCTGCCGTCAGACGGCCGCGCTGCCCAAGACCGCGACTTCTGCGAAGCTCCTTGTACATCTCCGTGAGGCTATTCGCCGAAGCAATGGAATTTCTGAAGTCAGTGTAGGCCGTCATCTACGACCTCGACTACAAAATCTGGCTACGGCATTGCACATGCCGTGACCGTATCGTCACTTTTTGCCCGGCGCTAGAACAGAACCGCGTGCGCAATGACTGCCGAGGACGGATCGGGATGCCCACCCCACGCGAAACCATCCTCGCCGCGCTGCACGCGCGGCTCTCAGCGCTGCCCGCGACCGCCCTGCGCGGCGAGGTGCTGCCCGAGCGCGTTCAGGCCGGTGGCCTACTGATCCTGCGTGACGGCGAGCCGGGGGAGCCCGAGGTGACGCTGTCGCCACTGGCCTACCACTACCAGCACCGCGCTGAGATCGAGGCTGTCGTTCAGGGCGCTGACCGTGACGCCACCTTCGACACGCTCTGCGCCAGCCTCGGCGCAGCACTCGCCGCCGACCGCACGCTCGGTGGGCTTTGCGACTGGGTCGCGGCGGAAGCGCCGCGCCCGGTTGATCTGCCGGTCGAGGGCGCGGCCAGCCTGAAGGCCGCTGTCATCCCGGTCGTGCTGCACTATTCCACGGCCGATCCGCTCAGCTGATCCCGACAACCCGAGGAGAACACCATGGCACGAGCCCAGGGGGCGCGGGCGCTGATGGCGCTTGCGTTCGAGACGACCTATGGAACGCCGCCCGCGAGCAGCTTCACCCGCATGCCCTTCGCCAGCACCTCGCTCGGTGCGGAGCAGCCGCTCCTCAACTCCGAGCTGCTCGGTTACGGCCGCGATCCACTGGCGCCGATCAAGGACGCGGTGACGGCCGATGGCGACGTCGTCGTGCCGCTCGACGCAGAGGCCTTCGGCTTCTGGTTGAAGGCGGCATTCGGAACACCCACGACCACGGGCGCGGAGGCGCCGTACACCCACGAGTTCCAGTCGGGGTCATGGACGCTGCCCAGCATGTCGATCGAGACCGGCATGCCGGAGGTGCCGCGCTATGCGATGTACTCGGGATGCGTCCTCGACCAGATCACCTGGCAGATGCAGCGATCGGGCCTGCTGACGGCAACGGCGCGGCTGGTGGCACAGGGCGAGACGGTGGGCACGACCACCAGCGCCGGAACGCCCGCCGCGCTCGAGCTGAAGCGCTTCGGCCATTTCAACGGATCGATCACGCGAAACGGGAGCGCGCTCGGCAACGTCGTCTCCGCCGAGATCACCTATGCCAACAACCTCGACCGCATCGAGACCATCCGCTCCGACGGCCGCATCGACGGCGCGGACCCGTCCATCGCCGCGCTTACCGGCCGGATCGAGGTCCGCTTCGCCGACCAGACGCTGGTGACGCAGGCGATCAACGGCGAGGCCTGCGAGATGGAATTCGCCTACGTCCTGCCGTCCGGCGAGAGCTTCACCTTCACCGTGCACGCCGTCTACCTGCCGCGCCCGCGGATCGAGATTTCCGGGCCGCAGGGGGTGCAGGCGACCTTCGACTGGCAGGCGGCGCGCGACAGCGTCGTCGGCCGGATGTGTACCGCAACCCTGATCAACGACATCGAGGTGTACTGAGAATGCTGACGCTCGACCTGACGAACGCGCCTCGCTGGCATGATCTCGCCCCCGGTGTCCGGGTGCAGCTGCGCCCGCTGACCACCGCGCTGATGGTGGCGACACGCAGCGATCAGGCCGTCGAGGCGGTGCCCGAGGAGGCGTCCGACGAGGAGCGCGCGGTCGCCTTCGCCAAGGCTCTCGCGCGGCGGGCGGTGCTCGCCTGGGAGGGCATCGGCGACGCCGACGGCAACGCCATCGACCCGAGCCCAGAGGCCATCGACGCGCTGCTCGACGTCTGGCCGATCTTCGAGGCGTTCCAGCTGACCTACGTCTCGAAGGGGCTGCTGCTGGAACAGGAAAAAAACGCCTCCGCGCTCTCGCCGAATGGTCCTTCGGCGGGGGCGAGCGATACTGCGACGCCTGCACGCAAATCTGCCCGGACTGCCCGGCGCGGCTGAACCGTCCGGAAACTCCGGAGGGTTGGCAGGTCTGGGACCTGGTCGGCCGCCTCGGGGGGCAGCTCCGTGTGCTTCCCGGCGCAGTGATCGGCTGGGATCTGACCGCAGCGCTCGCGCTCGGGAACGCGCTCGGCGTGCCGCCCCTCGCCATGGCCGAACTTCTGCCCGTCATCGAAGCGGTGATGGTCGCCAAACTCAACGAACAGATGGAACGCCTTAATGGCTGAAAAACGCGTCAGCGTTCGCCTCGCCGCAGTCGGCGGGCGACAGGTGCGCGCCGAACTGGAAGGCGTGGGCGAGGCCGGCGCCCGCGGCTTCGGCCGTCTCAGCCGCGAGATGGAGGCGGCGAACGCCCGGCTGGCGGCGTTTTCTCGCCGTGTCGCTGTGGCTGCCGCTGCTGCCGTGGCAGCCGCTGCCGCCGCTGGCGTGGCGATGATCCGCTCCGGGCTGCAGACGGTCGATGCGCAGGCCAAGCTCGCGCAGTCCCTCGGGACCACCGTCGCCTCGATCCAGACGCTCGAGCGTGCGGGCGAGCTGGCAGGCGTGTCGATGTCCGGCATCGAGCAGGCCACCAAGGATTTGACGCGCCGTCTCAGCCAGGCGGCCGCCGGGACTGGCCCGGCTGCCGACGCGCTCGATCGGCTGGGGCTCTCTGCCAACGAGCTGATCGCGCTGCCGCTGGACCAGCGTGTGGGTGCGATCAACGCCGCCATCGAGAGCTTCGTGCCTGCCGCCGAGCGCGCTGCAGTAGCGGGCCAGCTCTTCGGCGAGGAAGGCTCGATCGCCATGTCGCGGATCGACACCGCGACGCTGCGCCAGGCGACCGAGGACGTGCTTGCCTTCGGGGTCGTCGTCTCCGAGCAGGATGCCGACCAGATCGAGCGGACCAACGACGCGATCTCCCGGCTCGGGCTGATCTGGCGCGGGCTCTCGAACCAGCTGGCGGTCGCCGCGGCCCCCGCACTGGAAGCTGTCGCCAACGCCATGGCGGCGGTGGCCAGCCGCACCGGGCCGCTCGGCATCGCGATCCGCGGGCTCTTCGAAAACATCGGCCGCCTGACGACCTATGCCGCCACCTTCGCGGCCTTCCTCGCGGGACGCTGGGTCGCCGGCATGGCCGCTGCTGCTCTTTCCGTCCGTGGTCTCGCCACGGCGCTGGTCGTCCTGCGTGGGGCGCTGATCCGCACCGGTATCGGCGCGCTGATCGTCGGCGCGGGCGAGCTCGTCTACCAGTTCACCCGCCTCGTCTCCGGCGCGGGCGGCTTCGGCGAGGCGATGTCGCTCCTGAAGGATGTCGCCGTCGAGGTCTGGGAGCGGATCAGGATGGGCGCCGCCGCCGCGGGCGCGGCCGCCACGGCGATGTTCTTCGACCTGAAGGCCGACGCCGCGTCGGGCATGCAGAGCGCCATCGAGAGCGTCGTCGGTTTCGGCAACACGGCGGCGCACACCTTCGAGGGAGCTTACGAGGCGATCAAGGCGATCTGGGGCCTGCTGCCGGCCGCCATGGGCGATCTGGCGTTCCAGGCGGCCAACAGCCTGGTCGATGGCGTCGAGGCGATGCTGAACGGCGTGGTCTCGCGCATCAACGGCTTCATCGGCGGCATCAACCAGGGGCTGGAAGCGCTCGGGTCGGAGCGGCGCATCTCGCTGGTGCCCGACCTCGACCTCGGCGAGATCGAGAACCGCTTCGAGGGGGCGGCCAGTGCCACCACCACGGCGGCGCAGGCGGCCTTTGATCGGGCCTTCGAGGACAATCCGCTGACCGCGCCCGATCTCGGTCTGACCGAGGCGGCAAACCGGGCCCTCGAGTCCGCCAACCTCTATCGAGGCGCCGCGCGCGATCTTGCGGACGGCGCCCGCGCCCCTCTGGAAAGCTGGCGGGCGCTGCGCGATGCGGTGCGCGGCACCGACGAGGCCAGTGCCGATGCGCTGACCGAGGCCACGGGTGCTGCCGAGCGGCTGGAGACGGCACTCGGCGATGCAGGTCGCGCGGCGACAGGTGCAGGCGCGGCGGCCGGGGCTGCTGCTGCGGCAGCAGAGCCCGCGACCGAAGCTGCCGTCACCGGTTGGCAGGCGGTGACCGCCGCGCTGTCGGACTACGCCAGCAAGGCGCGTGAGATCGGCGGTGACATCGGCCAGAGCCTCGTCGGGGCTTTCCAGTCGGCCGAGACGGCCGTGGGCAACTTCGTGAAGACCGGCAAGCTCGACTTCCGCGATCTCGTCACCTCGCTGCTGGCCGATCTCGCCCAGTTGGCGGCGCGGCGGTTCATCCTCGGCCCGATCGCCAATGCGCTCTCGGGCGTCTTCGCGGGCGCGGGCGGCATCTTCGCCAACGTCCTGCATGCGGGCGGGATGGTCGGATCGGCCGGACCTTCGCGGATGGTACCTGCCATGGCCTTCGCCGCTGCCCCGCGAATGCATTCAGGCGGCATGGCCGGACTTCGCCACGACGAGGTGCCCGCAATCCTGCAGCGGGGCGAGCGGGTGCTGTCGCGTCGCGAGGCCCAGAGCTACGGCGCGGGCGGCGGGATCAACGTCACCATCATGGCCCGCGACGCCGAGAGCTTCCGGCAGTCCCGCACACAGGTCGCTGCCGACATCGCCCGCGCCGTGTCGCTCGGGCGGAGGGGCATGTGATGGCGTTCCACGAGGTCCGGTTTCCCGACAACGTCAGCCGGGGCGCGCGGGGCGGGCCGGAACGGCGCACCCAGATCGTCGAGCTCGCCTCGGGCGACGAGGAGCGCAACGCCAGCTGGGCCAACTCGCGCCGCCGCTACGACGTCGCCTACGGCATCCGCCGCGCGGACGATCTGGCGGCCGTCGTCGCCTTCTTCGAGGCGCGCAACGGGCGCCTGCATGGCTTCCGTTTCAAGGACTGGGGCGACCACAAGTCCTGCGTTCCTTCGGGCACGCCATCGCCCACCGACCAGGCGATCGGTGCCGGCGACGGCACGACCACGGCCTTCCAGCTGGTGAAGCGCTACGCCTCCGGGGCGGAATCATGGTCGCGCGCCATCGCCAAGCCGGTGGCGGGCAGCGTGCGCATCGCGCTGGCGGGCGTCGAGCAGCTCTCGGGCTGGTCGGTCGACACCACGATCGGCGTCGTCACCTTCAGCGCAGCGCCGGGCGCTGGCGTCTCGATCACCGCGGGCTTCGAATTCGACGTGCCGGTCCGCTTCGACACCGACGCGCTCGACGTGACGCTCGATCTCGAACGGCTCGGCTCGATCACATCCATTCCGCTTCTGGAACTGCGCCGATGAAGACCCTCGATCCCGCCCTGCAGGCCCATCTCGACGAGGGCACGACCACGCTCGCCTGGTGCTGGCGGATCACGCGCGCCGACGGCGTCACCTTCGGCTTCACCGACCACGACCGGAAGCTGATCTTCGATGGCACGGACTTTGAACCCGAGAGCGGGCTGACGGCCTCCGAGGTGCGGTCGGGCTCGGACCTGGCGGTCGATGCGCAGGATGCCGAGGGGGTGCTGACCTCAGACCGGATCACCGAGACCGACATCCTCGACGGCCGCTGGGACAACGCGGCCGTCGAGGTCTGGCGGGTGAACTGGGCGGACACCGGCCAGCGCGTGCTGATGCGGCGCGGGGCCATCGGTCAGATCCGGCGCGGGCGGCTGGCCTTCGTCGCAGAGGTGCGCTCGCTGCCCCATGTGCTGGGCCAGACGGTCGGGCGGACTTTCCAGGCGACCTGCGATGCGGCGCTCGGCGATGCGCGCTGCGGTGTCGATCTGGAGAACCCGGCGTTCAAGGGCACCGGCGCCGTGATCGACCTTCTGCGCGACAGGGCCTTCACCGCCTCGGGCCTCGGCGGGTTCGAGGCCGGCTGGTTCACCTTCGGGACCATCGAATGGACCAGCGGCGCGAATGCAGGGCGTCGCGCGGAAGTGCTGGGCCACGACGTCACGGATGGCGTCGCGATCCTGACGCTGCTCGAGGCCCCGGTCCGCGCGATCGCCGAGGGAGATGCCTTCATCATCCGCGCCGGCTGCGACAAGCGCATGGAAACCTGTGGCGCGAAGTTCGCGAACACCGCCAACTTTCGCGGTTTCCCGCACATCCCCGGCCAGGACGCCGTGCTGCGCTACGCCACCAAGGATGGCGGGCACGAGGGAGGAGTGCTGTGACGCAACCCCTCGCATTGACCGACCCAGCGCGCGTCATCGCCATCGCGCGGTCCTGGCTCGGCACGCCGTACCACGACCAGGCCAGCCTGCGCGGCGTTGGCTGCGACTGCCTAGGGCTGGCCCGGGGCGTCTGGCGCGAGGTGGTGGGCCCCGAGCCGTTCCCGATCCCGCCGTACAGCCGGGATTGGGGCGAGACCGGCCCGCGCGAGGTGCTGGCCGAGGGCGCACGGCGCATGATGACCGAAGTGGAACCGGAGACGGCCGGACCCGGCGCACTGGTGCTCTTCCGCATGAAGCCCCGCGCCATCGCCAAGCATGTCGGGATCCTGACCGCGCCCGACAGCTTCCTCCACGCCTATGAGCGGCTCGGCGTGATCGAGGAACCGCTCGCCCCATCCTGGCTGCGGCGCATCGCCTTCGCTTTCCTGTTCCCGCAACGCTGAGACCTCGACATGGCAACCCTTGTCCTCGGCGCGGCCGGCGCCGCCATTGGCGGCAGCATCGGCGGCGCGATCCTCGGCGTCAGCGCCGCGACTATCGGCGGCTTCATCGGCTCCAGCATCGGCTCTGTGGTCGACAGCTGGATCATCTCGTCGCTGGCGCCCCCCCAGCGCATCGAGGGCGCGCGTCTCGACACGCTGCGCATAACCTCGGCCACCGAGGGCGCGGTCATCCCGCGGCTCTACGGCCGGATGCGGATGGGCGGCAACATCATCTGGGCAACAGATTTCCGCGAGGAGACCAAGACCACCACGCAGGGCGGCGGCAAGGGCGGCGGGGGCGGCAAGGTCAAGACCACCGAGTATCTCTACTACGCCAGCTTCGCCGTCGCCTTGTGCGAGGGCCCGATCACCGGGATCGGCCGCATCTGGGCCGACGGCAAGCCGATGGACCTCTCCGGCGTCACTTGGCGCTGGTATCCGGGCGACGAGACGCAGACCGCCGATCCGTTCATCGCCGCGAGGATGGGTGCCGTCAGCACGCCCGCCTATCGCGGCACCGCCTATGTGGTCTTCGAGGAGCTGGCCCTCTCGACCTACGGCAACCGCCTGCCGCAGCTCTCTTTCGAGGTGTTCCGCCCGCTCGCCGATCCCGACACCGCCGAGGGGCTGACCCGCGCCGTCACCATGATCCCGGCCTCCGGCGAGTTCACCTATGCGACGCAGGCGATCCGCAAGACCGATGGCGGCGCGACGGTACCCGAGAACCTGAACGCGCTGGCCGACTCCACCGACATGGTGGAGTCCCTCGACCGGCTGCAGGCGATGGCCCCGGCGGTCGAGAGCGTCAGCCTCGTGGTGGCGTGGTTCGGCGACGACCTGCGGGCAGGCTCCTGCAGGGTCCGGCCGGGCGTCGAAGTGTCGGCCAAATCGACCACGCCCGCCAGCTGGTCGGTGAATGGCGTGAGCCGCGCCAACGCCTTCCTCGTCAGCCGTGACGATCAGGATCGCCCGGTCTACGGCGGCACGCCGTCGGACTTCGCCGTCGTTCAGGCGATCCAGGAGATGAAGGCGCGCGGGCTGCGCGTGACCTTCTATCCGTTCATCCTGATGGACGTGCCGCCCGGCAACAGCCTGCCGAACCCGTATTCCGACAACGCGGCCGAGACGGGCCAGCCTGCGTTCCCCTGGCGGGGCCGGATCAGCTGTTCTCCCGCAGCAGGTTTCGCCGGAACCGTGGACAAGACAGCCACAGCCGCAAGCCAAGTCGCGGCGCTGTTCGGCGCGGCCACGCCCGCCAGCTTCAGCGTCTCGGGAGAGTCGGTTTCGTGGACAGGCACGCCCGGCGACTGGGGCCTGCGCCGTATGGTGCTGCACTACGCCCATCTCTGCGCGGCGGCGGGCGGGCTCGACGCCTTCCTGATCGGAACGGAGATGCGGGGGCTGACGACGATCCGCTCGGGCGCGTCCACCTATCCGGCGGTGCAGGCCTATCGGGACCTGCTCGCGGATGTGCGCTCGATCCTCGGGGCCGGGACGAAGATCGGCTATGCTGCGGACTGGTCGGAGTATTTCGGGCACCAGCCGGGCGACGGCTCGGGCGACGTGTTCTTCCATCTCGACCCGCTCTGGGCCGATCCGGAGATCGACCTCATTGGCATCGACAACTACATGCCGCTCTCGGACTGGCGCGACGGCTTCGAGCATGCGGACGCGGCCGAGGGCTGGCCCGCGATCTACGACCGGGCCTACCTGCAGGCGAACATCGTCGGCGGCGAAGGCTTCGACTGGTTCTACGCCAGCGCGGCGGATCGCACCGCGCAGGTCCGCACCCCGATCACCGACGGCGCGGCGGCCAAGCCGTGGGTCTTCCGCTACAAGGATCTGCGCGCCTGGTGGTCGAACCCGCACTATAATCGCCCCGGTGGGGTGGAGAGCGGCACACCGACGGCGTGGGAGCCGGAGTCCAAGCCGATCTGGTTCACCGAGCTCGGATGCCCCGCCATCGATCGGGGCACCAACCAGCCCAACGTCTTCTTCGACCCGAAGTCGTCCGAAAGCTTCACGCCGCACTTCTCGCGGGGCTGGCGCGATGACGCCATCCAGCGCGCCTATCTCGAGGCGACCTATCTCTGGTGGGGCGCACCGGCGAACAACCCGCTGTCCTCGGTCTACGGCGGCCGCATGGTGCATGTGTCTGAATGCGCCGCCTGGACCTGGGACGCGCGACCCTATCCGTTCTTTCCCGCACTGACCGACGTCTGGACGGACGGGGCGAACTGGCGGCTCGGACACTGGCTGACGGGTCGGCTGGGCGCGGTGTCGCTGGCGGCCCTCGTGCGGCACCTCTGCCTGCGCGCCGGGCTACCCGAGGCGAGCATCGACGTCACCGGCCTCTGGGGTGCGGTTGAAGGTTACGCCATCACCGCGCTGGAAAGCCCGCGCGCCTCGATCACGACGCTGTCGCGCCACTTCGGCTTCGACGCCGTCGAGACCGAGGGCGTGATCCGCTTCATCATGCGCGGCCGGGCGTCCGTCGCCACCCTGGCGACCGACGATCTGGTCGCGGCCCGCGAGGGCGACGTGCTGGAACTGACGCGCGGCCAGGAGACCGAACTGCCTCAGGCGCTGAAATGGCAGGTCGCCCGCGCCGACGAGGATTACGACGCGGCCCTCGTCGAGGCCTGGCGCATCACCGTGGACACCACGCGGATCGCCTCGGAAAGCTTCCCGATGGCGGTGCCGCCCGAGGAAGCCGAACGCCGCTGCCGCCGCGCGCTGATGGAGGCATGGGTGGGGCGCGAGACGGCGGCGTTCCGTCTGCCGCCCTCGCGGCTCGCGCTCGATCCGGCCGACGCGCTCCAACTGGAGCATGACGGGCGGCTGGTCGATCTGCGGCTCGTTTCCATCGCCGATGCCGAGGCGCGGGGCATCGAGGCGGTCCGCCAGGACCGGGCGACCTACGACCTGCCGCCCGGCGATCCCCGCGCGGCGTCGCTGACGCGGGCTGTGGTGTTCGGCGCGCCGGACGCGGTGCTGATGGACCTGCCGCAGCTGACCGAGGACCAGCCTGCGCATCGGCCGTTTGTCGCGGCGCATGCCATGCCGTGGCCGGGCGAGATGGCGGTGTTCCGCAGCCCCTCGACCGATGGCTTCGAACTGCTGACCACGTTCGGCAGTCGCGCCCGGATCGGGGCGCTGGTCTCGGACTTCTTCGCGGGGCCGACATCGCGCTTCGACCTCGGCAATACGCTGGTCGTCGACCTGCTGACCGGCACGCTGGAGAGCGTCACCGACCTGGCGCTGTTCGGCGGGGCGAACGCGCTGGCCATCGAGAGCGCGTCGGGCGTCTGGGAGATCGTGCAGGCTCGTTCGGCGGAACTGCAGGCACCGGGTCGGTATCGTCTGACCCGCTTGCTGCGCGGCCAGCGCGGCACCGAAAGCGCCATGGGCAACCCGGCACATGCGGGCGCGCGGGTCGTCGTGCTGGACACCGCGCTGGCGTCCCTGCCGATCGCCGAGGCCGATCTCGGCATCCCGTGGAACTGGCGCATCGGCCCCGCGAGCCGCCCGGTCAGCGACGAGACCTATGTGGCGCAAGCCTTCACGCCCGCGGGCGTCGGGCTGCGGCCGTTCTCGGTCGCCCATGTCGAGCAGCCGTGGCGCAGGCCGCGCGCGCCCGGCGATCTGACCATCCGCTGGACGCGCCGATCCCGCACGCTTTCCGCCGACAGCTGGAGCGGGCTCGAGGTGCCGCTCGGCGAGGAACTGGAAGCCTACGAGGTCGAGATCCTCGACGGCCCTACTGTGAAGCGCGTGCTGAGCACGGCCACCACCAGCGCGGTCTACACGGCCGCCCAGCAGACCGCCGACTGGGGCGCGCCGCTTGGCCCCGGCGACACACTCGACATCCGCATCTTCCAGCTCTCCGCCCTCGTGGGGCGGGGCGCGCCGAAATCTGTCACGCTGATACTCTGAGGCCCCCATGTCCGACGCCACGACCCATCTCCTGCTGCCCTACATCCTGGCGGCGCAGGCCCAGAAGCATGTCACCCACAACGAGGCGCTGCGGCTGCTCGACGGGCTCGTCCAGCTCTCGGTGCTCGACCGGGACCTGACGGCACCGCCCGGTAGCCCCGCCGATGGCGGCCGCTATATCGTCGCCTCGGGCGCCACCGGCGACTGGGCGGGCTGGGATCTGAACGTCGCGCTCTGGACCGATGGCGCCTGGCTGCGACTTCCGCCGCGCACCGGCTGGCGGGCGTGGGTCGAGGACGAGGGCCTGCTGCTCGTCTACGAGGGTGCAGCCTGGATTGGAACGACGCCAACGGCGCTGCAGAACATGGCGCTGCTGGGTGTCGGCACGACAGCGGATGCCTCGAACCCGTTCTCGGCCAAGCTCAACGCCGCGCTCTGGACGGCGAAGACCGTGGCCGAGGGCGGCACCGGCGATCTGTTCTACACCATGAACAAGGAGGCGGCAGGCGACGATCTTGGGCTGACCCTGCAGACCGGCTTCGTGACCAAGGCGCTGGTGGGGCTCTTCGGCTCTGACCGCTTTCGCCTCGCGGTCTCCGCCGACGGCAGCACCTTTTTTGACGGGCTCAGCGTCGACAACGCCACCGGCATCGTCGACCAGCCCCGGCTGCCCCGGTTCAAGGCGTATACCAACTACGACAACTACGTCGGCGTCGGGACCTGGACGAAGATCGGCCTCAACAACACCGACTACAACGATCAGGGCGCGTTCGACGCCGCGAACAACCATTTCGTGGCGCCCGTGGACGGCACTTACCTCTTCGGCGCGACGCTGCTCTACAAGATTAATGCCAGCACCACGGCGCGGATGAGTGGGCGGCTCGTCCTGAACGGCACCACCGAAATCCGCGGCTCCCTCGGCGAAATCTCCGCCACCCACGTCTCACTCGCCACCGCGATCTGGCTGCAGACCATGGTGCCGCTCACAGCCGGCGATACCGTCGAGCTGCAGGGGTATTTCCGGGTCGCGGACGGCTACTTCGCGGCCGATCACACGTCCTTCTGGGGCTGCAAGGTCGGCTGAGCGGCGGAAGGAGGATCTGATGAACCCACCCCGATCCGAGGGCTTCGTGCGCATGCCAGACGCCGAGTTCGAGGCCATCCTGGCCCGCGCGGCCGAGGAAGGCGCGAAACGCGCGCTGGCCGACGTCGGCCTCGACGGCGACGAGGCCGCGCTCGACATCCGCGATCTGCGCTCCCTCGTGGATTGCATCCGGTTGGTGCGCCGCACCGCGATGCAGACCGCCGTCCGCATAATCACCACAGGCGTGATGCTGGCGCTGCTCGCCGGCATCGCCATCAAGCTGAAGATCTTCGGCGGCAGCCCGTAGACCATGCGCCATCCGCCCCGTTCGACCGACCGCACCCGCCCTTTGAGGCGGGTTTTTCATTTTGGAGGACCCCCATGACCACGACCTTCCACCGCCATTGGCGCGATGTGCCTGCGGGCACCTGGCGCTGGCCGAATTTCAGCCCGGCCGAAATCGCCTGCCGGGGCACCGGCAAGCTGCTGGTCAACGAAGCTGCGCTCGACAAGCTGCAGGCGTTGCGTGACCGGCTGGGCAAGCCGATGATCGTCCGCTCCGCGTATCGCAGCCCAGAGCACAACCGCGCCGTCGGTGGCGCGACCCGCTCCAAGCACCTCGACGGCGCCGCCTTCGACATCGCGATGGCGAACCACGACCCGGTGGCGTTCGAGGCAGCGGCACGGGCGGTCGGGTTCCTCGGCTTCGGCTTCTACCCGCGCTCGGGCTTCATGCACGTCGACCTCGGCCCCCCGCGCCAGTGGGGCGAGCGGTTCCCGGTCCGGGCGACCGCATTTGCAGCCGAAACGCCGCCCGCGCGCGAAGTGCTGGCCGACAGCCGCACCATGAAGGGTGGAGGGGCGGCTGGCATGGCGACGCTGGGCGCAGCTGGGGTCGAGGTCGCGCAGAGCGTCCTGGCGGAGACCCAATCCGCAATCCTGCCGCTAGTGCCGTATCTCGACACCCTGCGCTGGGTGTTCATCGCCGTCGCTGTCGGGGGGATCGCGGTCACGATCTACGCTCGGCTCGACGATTGGAAGCGGGGGCGGCGATGATCGGCGCACTTGTCGCGACGCTTACCGGATCGGCGTGGGCGCGCACGGTGCTCCGCTACGGCGTCACCGCACTGGCGATCCTTCTGTTCCTCCAGATATTCCTGAATCAGCGGGGTGGGAAGATTGAACATCTTGTCGAGCAGGCAGGATACCGGTCGCCGGCAACGGACCTTCGGCCGAAGGGTTGCGTCAGGCATCGCTCTGGTTGCTCTTTCCATGGGCACAATTGAATGATGGAGTGCCGTCATGATGTCTGCGAAACGCTCGTCTGCGAAGGGCTCGTGTGCAGGGCATTAGCAAATTGACCTGCCCCGCGCCGCCTGAACTTGCCAGCGGGTGCCTGCGAGGCTTCTCGTCGGCGCTAACTTTCGCAGTTGCGCGGAGAGGTCCGAGTAGAACTCGGGGTGATCGCTCCTCTGCTTGCCGCGGGGTAATCCGCGGGCCCAGCATAGGTCTGTCCAGAGCGCTCACGACCCTGGCTCGGAACAAGCCGGGAGTTAAGTCGTTGGGGGTTCGTCATCAAGGAGGAACAGCCATGCAAGTTCAGGAAATCATGAGCCGCGACCCCGCCTGCTGCGGCCGCGCCGACACGATCCGGGATGCCGCGAAAATCATGGCCGAGAAGTCGGTTGGTTCGCTTCCGGTTCTTAACGAATCGGGGGAGCCGGTGGGAATCGTCACCGACCGCGACATCTGCTGCGGCGCCGTCGCAGAGGGGAAAGGAAGCGACACCCCGGTCTCCGAGGTCATGTCCACAGACGTCTTAACCACAACTCCGGAGGAGGACGTGTCGGCGTGCTGCGATAAGATGGAGGAGCGCCAGGTGAGGCGCGCAATCGTTACAGATGAGAACGGAAAGTGCTGCGGAATGGTCGCCCAAGCGGACGTTGCTCGCGGTGCCAGCGGTCAGGAGACGGCGGATCTCGTGCAGGAGATTTCGAAGCCGCAGGGGAAGTCGGGCTGCTGCTGACGGAGCGGCAGGGCCGTTTAGACACTCTGCCGCCCCAGACTACACAGGCGGCCCCACAACGATCGATAGAACCTGGTTGGAGGCCGCACTGGCCACGGAGCGCATCTAAAATGAAGCAAGAGGCAACGCCATGATGGGCGACGGTATGATGTTCGGCATGGGTCTTTTCTGGCTCATCGCAGTGGTGGTGCTGATCCTCGTAGTCGCCGCACTGATCAAGTACCTGCGGAAATAGCCGCTGGCGGAGGCATCGATGGAGGACAAGGGCGAACCGGTCGTCATCGTCACGGGTTCGAGCGGGTACCTTGGTTCTGCGGTGGTGCGGAGGCTGCATGAGCGCTACCGGGTCGTCGGTTTGGACCGGCATTCGCCGCCCCACCCGCCGCATCAGGCCGAATGCGTCTGTTTCGACATCACCGATCAGGCGAGCGTGGACAAGGCGCTTGCGCGCGTGCGCCTCGCCTATGGCGACCACATCGCCGCCTGCATTCACCTCGCCGCCTATTTCGACCTGACGGGGGAGGAAAGCCCCGCCTACAACGCGGTGACAGTTGAGGGGACCAAGCGTCTTTTGGCGGGGCTTCAGGAGTTCGAGCTGGAGCAGTTCGTCTTCGCCTCGACCATGCTCGCCCACGCCCCGACCGAGCCGGGGCGGCCGATCGCCGAAGATCACCCCTTCGACGCGAAGCTGCCCTATCGCGCCTCGAAGATCCGCACGGAAGCCATGTTGCGCGCGGAGCGGGGCAAGGAAAAGCTCGTGCTGATGCGGCCGGCGGGAGTTTACGACGATGCCGGCCGTTCGACCTTCCTCGCCCATCAGATCGCCCGCATTCACGAGCAACGGTTCAGCGGCAAGGTTTATCCTGGAGATCTGGCACGGGGACAGGCCTTCCTGCATCTCGAGGATCTGCTCGACGCCGTGGAGCGGATCGTCGATCGGCGCTCCGATCTGCCAGACGTTTTCCCGGTGCTGCTGGGCGAGGAGAAGCCCGTGCCCTTCGGTGAGCTCCAGCGCCTGATCGGCCGGGAGCTGCACGGCGAAGACTGGATCACCTGGAACGTTCCGCCGCGACTGGCCAAGCTGGGAGCCTGGATCGAGAACCGGGTGTTCGGCGAGAACGCCTTCATCCGCGCCTGGATGGTGGACATCTCCAGCGATCATTACGAACTCGACCTCACGGCCGCCAAGGGGCACCTCGGATGGACGCCGCGGCACAGCCTGCGCGACGACATCCCCCGCATCGTCGAGAAGCTGAAGGACGACCCCTTCCACTGGTATCGCAGCAACGGCCTGAACGCTGCCCGCGTCTCTGGGGCGAAGGTCGAGAAGGCCGCCGCCGAGGAAGAGGCTGACGAGGCGCCGCCCCCGGCCGAGCAGGATGCGAACGACCGCGAGCATACGGCCCACATGCGGCAGATGCATTTCTCGATGCTCTGGGTACACTGGCTGGTTATGGGGCTGGGGCTCTGGCTCGCCACCGCGCCGTCGGTCTTCGGCACCTTCGACCAGACCGAATTTAGCGCCGCCGTGCTGCGCGTGACAGAAGATCGCGGCCTCTGGGCCGCCGCCACGCGCAGCTGGCTGACGGCCTGGAACGACGTCTTCACTGGACTCGCCATCATGGTCTTCGCCGCCCTTTCGCTCCGCCCCGGCATGGGCTGGGCGCAGTGGGCGAATGCCGCGCTAGGCGTCTGGCTTCTGGCCGCACCGCTTATCTTCTGGACGCCGGATGCGGCCGTCTATGCCAACCATACGCTCATCGGCGCGCTGGTAATCGCGCTGACCATCCTGATCCCGATGATGCCCGGCATGTCACGCGAAGGCATGATGGACAATACCGACATCCCTCCCGGTTGGACCTACTGCCCCTCGACATATGTCCAGCGCCTTCCGATCATCGCACTGGGTGCGGTGGGCTTCATCCTGTCGCGCATCCTTACGGCCTATCAGCTTGGCCACATCGACGGGGTATGGGAACCGTTCTTCTCCTCGCCCTCGGCACTCAACGGCACCGAATACATCATCACCTCCAACGTCTCGAAGGCTTGGCCAGTAGCCGACGGGGGGCTTGGCGCCATGAGCTACATGTTCGAGATCCTCATGGGCGCCATGGGAAGCCGCCTGCGCTGGCGCACCATGCCCTGGATGGTGGCGCTCTTCGGAATTGTGGTGGGGCCACTCGGCGTTGTCAGCATCTACTTCATCATCATCCAGCCAATCGCCATCGGGACCTATTGCACAATCTGCCTCATGGCTGCGCTGGCGATGCTGATCATGATTCCCTTCTCGCTGGATGAGATCGTCGCCATGATCCAGTTCATGATCTGGAACACGCGGCGCGGCCGGCCCTTCTGGCGCGCCTTCTTCCGGGGCGACGCGCTGCCCGGCGGCCGCACGGGCGGAGAAATGAGCTTCGACGCGAAGCCCTCAGAGATCTTCCGGCAGAGCGCACGCGGCGTCACCGTGCCCTGGACCTTGGGGCTTAGCGCCGGCATCGGAGCCTTCCTGATGCTCTCGCGGGCGATTTTCGACAATGAAGCGGCGCTCGCGAACAGCGATCACCTCATAGGCGCGCTGGTGCTGACCACTGCCGTTATCGCTTGGGCCGAGGTGGCGCGTCCGCTGAGGCTTCTCAACATTCTCTTTGGATTGTGGCTGATCGTCGCGCCGCTCTTTCTGGACGGCGGAAGCATCGCGGGAAGTCTTCTGGGGATGGCTTCTGGCCTTGTCTTGATCCCGCTGAGCCTCCCCCGCGGGCGCCGCAGCAAGGAGCATTATGGAAGTTGGGACAGGTACATTGTGTGATGGATGTCACCGGGCTCAGCATGTCGTCTTCGCAAGTCGAGAAACGCCCAGAGGGCGGAGCCGTCTCCTGAAGGTTCGTCGGGATGCCTTCTGAATCTTTTTTTTCCCTTCGCTTGACCTTCCAGTAAGTGGAAGCCCTATGTGCTCGTCTAGGGACAGAACGAGAGGTGGCGCGGCCATGAACATCGGGGATGTGTCGGAACGGAGCGGCCTGCCAGCCAAGACCATTCGGTACTACGAAGACATCGGGCTTGTTCGGCATTCGCGCAGCGAGAATGGGTACCGAGAGTTCGGATCTTTGGACCTGCACAAGCTGGCCTTCCTGGCTCGCGCTCGATCCCTCGGGTTCACTATCGAAGAATGCCGGACGCTCTTGTCCCTTTACGACGATCGCCAGCGATCGAGTTCAGACGTCAAGCGGCTAGCGGAAAAGCACCTTGCCCACATCGACCAAAAGATTGTCGAGTTGCAGGCACTAAGCGCGACTCTTCGTGATCTTGTTGTGCGCTGTCAGGGCGATGACCGTCCCGATTGTCCTATCATGAACGACCTTGCACGTTCCGGAACGGCCTGAATGGATCAAACTATTCGAAGACCGATAAAGTCCAGCCATTCACCCGATTGCGAACACCGCTCGGAGGAAACCGGGCTCAATACAGATTAGAGTACTCGAATGAAGTTCGTAGCCCGCCTGATTCTCGTTGCCGTCCTCGCCGTGTTCGCGGTGAGTTCGGTTGCGCATGCAGCGGGCTCGGCAGATATGGCTGCCGCCATGATCGCCTCCGGTGATGCTGCGATGCCGATGTCCGACTGCGACGCCTCTGATGACACCGGCGCGGGCGAAATGGGTCTCGCGTGCGACCTCGTCTGCGGAGCCGGCAGTTTCGCAGCTGTGGTTGCGCCGCAGGCGTATGGCATCGTTTCGTCTCCACGTGAGGCGCTTGGGCCCGCGGTGACGCAGGACTTCTGCGGCCTTTCTAGCCCCCCAGCCAAGCACCCTCCTCGAACCCTCATCTGATCTGACGCCCGGCGGCACGCGCGCAGCCGGCACGTCATCGAGCGCCTCGGCGGCGGATGCGCCCCGAAGTGCAGTCCTTTCCCGTGTCGCGTGCCTTCCGGCCGCGGCGGAGGACCAAGGGTTTGATCAGGAGTTACCATGCCCGGCCCAACTTATCCGAGGCTGACACGTCGCAGTTTCCTTCTATATTCCGGCACTGCGGTCGGCGTGTTGGCGCTACCAAAGGTTCTGCATGCCGCTGAACCGCTGAGGCCAGCAATGGTGGCGCTCGCCTTCGACGGTGACGCTCTGCTTGCGGCGGGTTCAGACCTGCTCCGCAGCGATGATGGCGGAAGCTCATGGACGGGGCTGCCGGTCCCTGCCGCCGTCCTGGCTCTCGCGACGCACCCCGAGCGGCCGGGCCGCATCATTGCCGGTCTCGCATCTGGCGGCGTCGCCCTGTCTGAGGATGGCGGACGCAGCTGGGAAAGCCGCTCCCGCGGGCTCTCCGAAGGTGAAGTCGACGCTGTGGCCATCGCGGCCGGGCAGCCTGATGTGATCTACGCAGCGGTCCGGGGCGACGGCCTCTGGAAGAGCGAGGACGCCGGCCAAAGCTGGAGCCTCGCCATGGATCGCCCGTGGCTCAATGAGATCGAGCGAGACCTTCTGGCGCTCGCCTCGGTTGATCTCGCTACCGGCATGGGCGGAATTTGGATCTACGCCGGCACCGACACAGGGCTTTCGCGCGTTCCCGACTGCTTCTGCCGCTGGCAGGATGTCCAGCCGGGCGACGCGATGGACGCTCTGGTTTCCGGTCATGCTCCGCCATCGGAGGCGCCGCTTCCGGCGGGCGAGCCGATCCATGCGCTGGCCAGCGCGCCTTCCGCGCCCGGAACGCTTTACGCCGCCCTGCCGTCAGGCGTCTGGACGTCACGCGACGGCGGCATTGTCTGGTCGCACCTCGCGGGCGGGTTCGCCGTCGCGGTGGCGGTGCACCCGGTCGATCCCGACCACATCGTCGCTGCGCTGGATGGCGGCCTGAAGCAGAGCCGCGACGGCGGCGCCACCTGGTCCGCGCTCGCGGCCATCTGAAGGAGTTCACCATGAAGAACGCTTTTGCATTCACCTCGATTGCAGCCGTCGCAGTCGCGGGTGGCATCGCCTTCGCCACGTTGTCCTCGGCGCAGGATTCGGGCCGGACGACCACCACTGATGCTGCCGCCACGGAACAGACCGTGCCCTCCAAGCAGATCACGATCTGGCGCGACCCGAGCTGTGGCTGCTGCGACGCCTATGCCGAATACCTCGAAGGGAACGGTTATCAGGTGACGCGCATCGACGACCCGAACTTCGACCGACGCTCCGTCCAGGCCGGGGTGCCGGAGCAAGGCCTCGGCTGCCATCTGGCCGAGATCGACGGCTACTACGTCAGCGGGCTTGTGCCGGTGGAGATCATCGAGCGACTGGTCACCGAGCGTCCGGAGATTGCCGGCATCACGCTCCCCGGAATGCCGGCGAACGCGCCCGGCATGGCGCCCGGGAAGACCGGCACTCTGAAGACCTACGCCTTCGGCGAGGACGGGGTCACCGTCTATTCCGATGAGTGAGTGCATGGGAATGATGAACGGGCCGATGATGGGCGCGATGATGATCGGCGGCGGGCTCGTGCTGCTTCTGGTCGTTGTAGTCCTCGTCCTCAGCCTCGTGGCGCTGGTGAAATACCTGCGAGGGCCGCGATGAAGCGCAAAGCGACCCTCCTTTTCGGCGCCGCTGTTGCGGGCCTGGCGGCCATCGCCGCGCTTGCGCAACAGCAGGGTGGCGAGGCGCACATGGACGGCCTGACCTTCCTCGGCGAGCCCGTGACGGCGGACGAAATCGCCCTTGGGCAGGACCTCTATGCTGCGAACTGTGCGTCGTGCCACGGCGCCGATCTCGAGGGTCAACCGGACTGGAAGCGCCGGCTTGACAGCGGCCGCATGCCGGCTCCGCCGCACGACGAGACCGGACACACCTGGCACCATGCCGACCGGCAGCTCTTCACCATCACGAAGCTCGGGGTCGGCGGCGTCGTGCCCGGCTACGAGAGCGACATGCCCGCCTTCGAGGGCGTGCTGACGGACGCGGAGATCCGGGCGGTGCTCGCATTCATCAAGAGCACATGGCCGGACCGGCAGCGTGCCTTTCAGGCGGACGTCACCGCAAACGACGAGGGCGGATCATGAGCGAGGATGTCGAGCAAGAGCCTCAACATCGGGGGAGCCGGCTGGTTCTGCTTTTGCCGCTGGCGGTGTTCGGCGTGCTGGCCGCGGCCTTCTACTGGGGCCTCTGGAACAACGACGAGCGATTGCCCTCGACGCTGATCGGAAAGCAGGTCCCGGAGTTTGCGCTCCCACCCATCGAAGGGCGGCACGATGGCCTGTCCTCGGCTGACCTGCAGGGCCAGGTTTCCCTCGTCAATGTGTGGGCATCGTGGTGCGTTCCCTGCCGCACGGAGAACCCGCTTTTCGTGGAACTGGCCGAAGCAGGCACCGTCCCGATCTACGGGATCAACTACAAGGACGATCCCGAAGAGGCGCTGGCCTTTCTCGAAGAGCTCGGCGATCCCTTCACTCGCATCGGGGCGGACAGATCGGGACGCGTGGCCATCGACTGGGGCGTCTACGGCTTACCGGAGACCTTCGTGATCGATGCCGAAGGACGCATCGCCTACAAGCACGTCGGCCCCTTTGACAGGCGCGTGCTTGAGGACGACATCCTGCCGGTCGTGCGCCGGTTGCAGTCGGAGCGCGGCTCATGAGGCGTCGCGAACTCCTCGCTGGAATGATGGCCCTCGCGGCGACTCCCGCGGCCGCACGGCCAACGATGCCCCTGCATGGAGCTCCGCGCGATCTCCTGTCGCCGCCTTTCGTGGACGGAGACGGGCACGAGCTGACGCTTGCGGACTTCGAAGGGCGCGTCGTGCTCCTGAACATCTGGGCCACCTGGTGCGCACCCTGCCGCGAGGAGATGCCGACGCTCGATGCGCTTCAAGCACGCCTTGGGGGGCCGGACTTCCACGTCGTGCCGCTATCGATCGATCGGGCGGGACTCGAGCCCGTGCGCCGCTTCTACGAAGAGATAGGCGTTCGTCACCTCGACATGTACCTCGCCGAGGACATTCGCGCGATGCTTGCCTTCGCCGTGGTGGGGCTGCCGACGACGATCCTGATCGACCGCGCGGGGCACGAGCGCGGTCGCCTTGCCGGCCCGGCCCAATGGGACAGCCCTGGAGCCGTCGCCCAAATCCAGTCCCTCATCGACGAAAGGAGCCAGTAGGCCATGACCGAGACGACAACCATGCCTGCAACACGACGGGCCGTCCCGTTGCGACTGCCGCTAGGCCGTCGAGGCCTGATGCTCGCCGCGATGGCGCTGATCGGCGCAGGTCTCGCCTTCAACTGGGGCTGGCTCACCGCCGTGGGTGCGGCGCCGCTGATCCTGAGCCTCGCACCTTGCGCCGTGATGTGCGGGCTGGGGCTCTGCATGATGGGCGGCTCGAAATCTTGCGCGAGCAAGAGCAATCCGGCCGGAGAGCCGGACCCGACGAAGAACTGAACCCAAAACCCTGAAGGAGACGACAATGAATACCACACGCAAGCTCGGCTTTGCCGCGACCGCTCTGGCGGCGCTCCTGACCACGGCCGCCCTCGCTCAGGAGGCCGGGGACCAGCCATCCGATCAGATGATGCAGAACCAGGACGCCGCGCCCGGAAACATGATGGGCGGGAATATGTCCGGTATGGAGGGCATGATGCCGATGATGGAGATGATGCAGAAAATGGGACCGATGATGGAGGCCTGCACCGAGATGATGCAGGCCAAGACCGACCAGATGCAGGCCCCGGAAGCCGAGCCGCAGGACGGCTGACACCACTCCGCCCGGGTTCCGGCCCGGGCGGACCATCCCGAGTTGGACAATGATTTCAAAACCCACCACGCAAACTCTCCGGCACGTCCGGCTGGCGCTCTGGGCCGGCGCGGCTGCTCTCCTGCTCCTGGCAGGCGGCGCGCTGACGGTGCGCACGTACATGGCGCCGCCAGCACCCCGAGCGACTTCTGTCGGAGAAGCGGACATCCGCTCGGAGTTCGCGCTGATGGAACATACCGGCCGTGCCGTGACGGAGGCCGACTTCGCCGGAAGATGGCAGCTTGTATTCTTCGGCTTCACCCACTGCCCGGACATTTGCCCGACGACGCTGGCCTACATGGCAAGCGTGCTTGATCTGCTTGGCCCTCAGGCAGACCGTTTGGCGCCGCTCTTCATCACCGTCGATCCGGTGCGCGACACGGTTCCGGTGATGGCCGAATACGTCTCCGCCTTCCATCCCCGCCTTGTCGGCCTGACCGGGACCGAGGCGCAGGTGGCCGAGGCGGCGCAAGCCTTCCGAACCTGGTACGAGCGGGTCGAGGAGAAGACCGCGCCCGACGGCTACATGATGGCGCATGCCGGCCACATCTACTTGATGGATCCAGACGGGCGGTTCGAGGCTGTCTTTCAGGAACGCGACCAGCCGCCTGAAGCCGTCGCCAAGGAAATCCTCATGCAGATCGAAAAGGAAGAACAGCAGGAATGAAGTTGCTCACCGCATCCCTCCTTACCTTCGCCTGGCCGCTGGCAGCGCAGGCCGAGATCATTGTCACCGACGCTTGGGCCCGCGCCAGCGTTCTCGCCTCGCGGCCAGGCGCCGCCTACCTCACCTTGACCAGCGATGAGCCCGATCGGTTGCTAGAAGTGACGAGCCCGGTGGCCGGACACGTGATGCTCCACGGAGTCGAGACCGATTCTGCGGGCGTCACCCGCATGGTGCACATCGTAGATCTGGACGTTTCCCCCGGTACACCAGTGACGCTCGCCCCAGGCGACTCGCACCTGATGCTGATGGACCTCTCGCGGAAGCTCGAGGAGGGGGAGAGCTTCCCCATGACGCTGGTCTTCGAAGGCGCAGGCGAGGTGACGGTGGACGTCCCGGTCCTCGGCCCCGGCGCGATGGGCCCCACGGAGGAACGGCCATGAAATCAGTAATCTTCCTCGTGGTGCTGCTTCTTGCCGGGCCGGCCCTGGCCAACCATCCGGAAGACCGGCTCGACGAAGCCGTGGCGGAGAAGGAGCCTGCTTTCGAAGCCACGGATGTCCGGCGTCCGCCGGAACTCGACGTCGTCGATGGTTCCGGCGAACCGTTCGATCTCGGCGGTCTCTCGGATCAGATCGTGGTCCTGAGCTTCGTGCCCGAAGGCTGCGGGGATCCCTGCGCCGCGCAGCAGGCGCTGCTCGCTCAGGTCCGGGAGGCGGTGAACGTCACACCGATGCGCGACATGGTTTCGTTCGTTGCGGTTACCGAGGGCGGCGACGGCGGCGAGAAGCCGGCCGCGTCAAACCTCATCACCGTAGACCCGTCCAACGGCGCCACAGCCGCTTCCCTGGCGACACGCTTTGCCGAGCTTTCCTCGCGCGAAGAGATCAGCCCCGAGGCCCATGTTCTCGACCGCGGCGGGCGTCACGCCGGCATCTTCCACGGTGAGGAGTTCGGCTATGTGAACATGGTCCTCTACATCAATGGCTTGAGCAACGCCCGCCCGCCCGAGCCGGGTCTTCTGGATCGTGTCCTGGGGCTGGTCAGATGACGAGCGCGGCCATTCACGGAGCATCCGCACCAGACTGGCTCCTGGTTCTCCGGAGATACGTGCTGTTCTCGGCCGTCGCACATCTGGTCTGGGAGATCGGCCACATCCCCCTCTACACCATCTGGCTGGAGGGAACCTGGGGCGAGATCGCCTTCGCGATCGTGCATTGCACGGGTGGGGACATTCTCATCGCCATGAGCACGATGCTCTTGTCGCTCTTCCTGGTTGGGGATGCGACGTGGCCTTTCGAACGGGTACGCCGGGTCCTGGTCGTGGCTGTGGCGTTCGGCGTCGCCTACACGGTCTTCAGCGAATGGCTGAACATCGTCGTTCGAGCGGCCTGGGCCTATCGGGAGATCATGCCGGTCGTTCCGATCCTCGACGCGGGTCTCACGCCGCTGTTGCAGTGGGTGATCGTTCCCACCTTCGCCTACCTTGCGGCCCTGCGGCTCCCGCGAGGCGCTCTCGGACTGCGGCCGGGCGCATGATGGTCGACCTTTCCCTCCTTGGGGTTTCGGCAGCACTGCTGGCGGGCGCGATCTCCTTCTTGTCGCCTTGCGTCCTGCCGCTCGTTCCCGGCTACGTCTCCTACGTCGCCGGGCGAACGGTCTCCGGCAAGAAGGCGCCGTCGAGGAGGCAGGCGGTGTGGCTCAGCCTCTGCTTTGTCCTCGGCTTCTCCACGATCTTCATTGCACTCGGCGCCTCCGCCACGGCGCTCGGTCAGGCGCTGCTGCGCTGGCGCTACGAGCTCAACATCATCGGTGGTGGGATTGTGATCCTGTTTGGATTGTTCATGATCGGAGCTGCGCGCTTCTCGGCCATGGAACGGGATATGCGCTTCCATCTCGACCTCCCGGGCGGGAAACCGGTCTCCTCTTACGTCCTCGGGCTTGCCTTCGGGTTCGGCTGGACGCCGTGCATTGGTCCGATCCTAGGCGCCATTCTCACGGCCAGCGCAGCCAGTTCAACCGTCGCCGACGGGATCACTCTGCTCTCGTTCTATTCGGCGGGTCTCGGCATCCCATTTCTCATTGTTGCGGGCTTCACCGACGCCATTGCCGGCAAGCTGCGGGGCATTGGTCGTTGGGGTCGCCGCCTGAATCAGGCTGCGGGAGGCGTCATGATTCTGATGGGGCTGGCCATGGTGACTGGTCGGCTAAGTGCACTGGCCTACTGGCTCCTGGACGCCTTCCCGGTCCTTGCGCGGATCGGCTGAACGAGCGGGCAGCATATGTACTTGCGGGCTAGTAGTTCTGGCAATTCTCAACCCCAGTCGCCACGCCGGTCAGTACTTCGTCCAGGAGCTCAAGCAGCTGGGAAATCCGCGGGTCAGTCAAGCGGTAATGGACGTGGCGTCCCCGTTGCTCTCCCACCGCCAGACCGCATTCGCTCAGGCAGCGTAGGTGGTTCGACGCGTTGGGTTGCGAGAGACCTGTCGCTCTGACGATCTCCCCCACCGACAGAGGACCGTCCCTCAGCGCCTGAAGAATTGCCAGTCGGGAGGAATCGGCGAAGCCCCTAAGAAGCTTGGCCCGCTTCAGGCAGACCTCGGAGTCTTCCCTATCCCCGGATTGGATTTCTACACTAGACATATCAGCCCTCAGTGATACCTTATCGTGCCAATGATAGGAAGAGTCTAATGAGCAGCCCAGACCTGATCCACAATGCCGAAGAGATGGCCCGGTATCGCGTCACAGGGATGGACTGCCCCTCCTGCGCCGCAAAGATCGAGAAAGCGGTTCGATCGGTCGGCGTGGAGGCAGTGAAGGTCTCGACCGCAACGCAGGTCATGACGCTGCATGTGTCCGATCCGGGCGTGCAGCTGCCGGAAGTGGAGCGCGCCGTTGCGGGGATCGGCTACCGGCTGGACCGTCTGGACGGCCTCAATGTCGATCACGAAGGCGACCTCGACGATCTCCCGAAGGACTTGAGCCACATCACGCCAGCTTACAGGCGAGCACTGTGGATCGTCATTCTGCTGAATGTCGGCTACGGCGTCATCGAGATGGTCGGCGGGTTCATCTCCAGCTCGCAGGCGCTGAAAGCCGATGCGCTCGATTTCCTCGGTGACGGCCTAATCACGTTCCTCGGGGTGCTCGCGATCGGATGGAGTCTGGTCTGGCGCGCCCGTTCCGCCATGATCCAAGGCCTTTTTCTTGGCGCGCTCGGTCTCGGGGTCCTCGCCAACACTGCCTACCGCGTGCTGGTGCAGCAGCAGCCCGAAGCCGGGCTGATGGGTCTCTTCGCCGTGATCGCACTCGTCGTCAACGTGGTCGCAGTTCTTCCGCTTCTGCCGCACAGGACCGGGGACGCCAATGTGCGAGCGGTCTGGCTGTTCTCACGCAACGACGCCATAGGAAATGCGGCGGTCGTCGTGGCGGCGGGTCTGGTCGCCTGGACGGGGACAGCCTGGCCCGATCTCGTTGTCGCGGCCATCATAGCCGGACTGTTCCTGCATTCGTCATCGTCGATCATCCGGGATGCGAGAGCCGACCTGCGGGAGGTTGCATGAACGTCCGCGGGGTTGGCATAGCCTGCGCTGTAGCGGCGTTCGCTCTGGACCAGGGCAGCAAGGCCTTCGCCCTTCGCTCGCCGGCCTTGGCGAACGGCGTCGAGTTGCTCCCCGTTCTGAACCTCGTCCTCGTGGAAAACCGCGGTGTCAGTTTCGGGATGCTCAGCGGGATCGTGCCTTGGTGGGCTCTGGTTCTGCTTGCCTTCGCCATTGTGGCGTGGCTTTCCGTCTGGCTGTGGCGAGCGCAAGGCCGGGTGGTCAGCGCAGCGCTTGGGCTGATCATCGGCGGCGCTCTGGGCAATGTGGCTGACCGGATGCGCTTTCAAGCGGTCACCGACTTTCTCGATTTCCATCTGGGGGCCTACCATTGGCCGGCCTTCAACCTTGCCGACGTGGCGGTGGTCTGTGGCGCCGCCCTGCTCATATTGGACAGCTTTCGCGCGAAGGACGAGAGAAGACGTGCGGAAGCTTGAGAGCGAGCAAACCGCCGCAAGCAAAGGCCGGCCCTGCAACGGAGGCACCAGTGGCGAACGGTGCGGAGCAGTCCTTCAGAGGCGACTACCTCCGGCCCCTCCCGTCAGGTTTGGAGAATAGCCGGTGCCTCGGATCCCGCCCGACCGAAGTCTCGATAGCACGATCGCTCTGCTCCTGGACCCCTACGGGTTTGTCTCGAAAAGGTGCCGACGCTACCGGTCCGATCTCTTCCTCGCGCGAATCCTGCTCCGCAAGACGATCTGCATGACCGGGCCGGAGGCGGCCGAACTGTTCTATCGGCAGGACCTGTTCGTCCGGCGGGGCGCTACGCCGGGCCGGATCCAGAAGACCCTCTTCGGACGGGGCGGGGTTCAGGGGATGGACGGCGAAGCGCACCGACACCGCAAGCAGATGTTCATGTCGCTCATGGCGCCCGAGCGGATCGACCATTTGCGAGAGCTGGTCGACGGCCTGTGGCGCGTCTACGCTCGGAAATGGGCAGCGATGGACCGGGTCGTCCTTTATGATGAGGTGCAAGAGCTCCTGACGAAAGCCGTTTGCGCATGGGCCGGCGTTCCACTGCCCGAACCGGAGGTGAGTCGGCGCACCGCACAGCTGACGGCGCTGTTCGACGACGCGGGGGCGATCGGACCGAGGCACTGGTGGTCGCGCCTGTCCCGCAAGGGCTCGGAGCGGTGGATCGAGGACGTCATAGAGCAGGTTCGTGCCGGCCGCCTGAACCCACCGGAAGACAGCGCGGCGCGTGTGATCGCCACATGGCGGGACCTGGACGGTGCGCTGTTGAGTCCACGCGTCGCCGCGGTGGAACTGCTGAACATCTTGCGGCCGACCGTCGCCGTCTCCGTATTCATAACATTCGCCGCGCACGCTCTGCATCGTTTTCCGGCCTGTCGCCAGGAGCTTCGGACCGACGATGAGAGTTTGGAGTTCTTCGTGCAGGAGGTTCGGCGTTTCTATCCGTTCTTTCCCGCGGTGCTGGCGCGCGCAAGGCGTGATCTCGAATGGAACGGATATCGGTTTCCGCGGGGACGGCGCGTGATGCTGGACCTCTACGGCACCAATCGCGATCCGCGAGCCTGGGATGCGCCGGAGGAGTTCCGGCCGGAGCGCTTTCGGGATTGGGATGGCAGTCCCTTCAATTTCATTCCGCAGGGAGGCGGCGACCACACCCTCAACCACCGCTGCCCCGGCGAGTGGATCACGATTGAGCTTATGAAAGTCTCCTGCGGGTTTCTCGCGGCAACTGTCGATTACGACGTGCCGGATCAGGATCTGCAGATCGATACAGCGAGATTGCCGGCCATACCGAAGAGCCGGTTCATGATGAGTAATGTCAGACCTCGGAGTGAGTCGTGATTGCTGTCTGGGCCGGAGTTCTTCTTGCTGCCGTATGGCTGGCGCATTGGGGGGCGGAACACCTGGCCGACCCACTAAAGAAGCTGCGGCGGCAGTGGGGCTTCTCCGTCGCCGCTGGAGGCTCGTTTATCGGACTTGCCACCGCAAGCCCGGAGATCGGCATCAACGTCACGAGCGCCATCCGCGGAGTTGCCGATATTGGACTGGGAGCCATGCTGGGCGCCAACATCATAGTTGTGCCAATTCTCGTGGTCACCGCCTATCTCGCCACCCGTAAGAAGGAACTCGGCAACGAGCACGGCGATCACGAACGAGATCTGCGCGAGCACTTCCTGCCCGTGGACCCCGGCGCGATCACGGTGCAGGCGCTGCCTTATCTCGGCATTCTGGCCTTGGTCGCACTGCTCACTCTTCCGGCGCCGTGGCGGGGCCTTCAGCCGGTTGACGGCTGGATTCTGCTTCTAGCCTATCTGGCTTACCTCGCGCAGGCGCTTTTGCGCGGTCGCGAGGAGGGGCAGGGAGTCGAATGGACCCGGCGCGAACAATGGTTCGCGGGCGGCGGCGTGGCCGCGCTTGCGGTCGGGGCTTATTTCATCGTCTTCTCGACCGAGCAGATCGTGAGCGCCCTTGGTATTCAGAAGATCGTCGGCGGCTTGTTCATCACTGCGCCCGTGGCGGCGCTGCCGGAGGTTTTCGCCACATGGAGCCTTGCCCGCAAGGGACAGATCACGGCGGCGGTGACCGACGTTATAGGCGACATGGCGGCGACAATGACCATCGCCTTCATCCCGCTCACGATCATCGCAATGCCGATCGGTAATCTGCATTTGTACTGGGTAAGCCTGGCCTTCGTGGCGATTATGCCTGCGCTCTATGCGGCGCTTCTCTGGTGGGGCGGGCGCGAAACCGGCTTCCGGCGGTGGCAGGTGCTGGTCTTCCCGGTCGTCTATGCCGTTTACGTGGTCCTGGTCGTCTTTTGGGTGCGCCCCTTCGGCTCCGGTTGACTTGCGAAGATCGGGGCAAAGTCTGCCAGAGATGGAGTGGATGCCGCTCTCCCCTGACGGCATCGCGATGTACCAAACCTCTAGTGTCAAAGCACCAGCTGTAGGCTGTAGGAAAGGGCATCGATGGAAGAAGCTACCGTTGGAAGGAATGTGTTCCGATTGCACGGAGCAGCCGCCGACGGCTCAATTCAGTAAGCGCATTCTTTGGGCGCGTGCTTCTTCCATGCAAAATCAAAGACTTGTGGTGGAGAAGGTTGGATATCAGGCCCATCCCCTCCGCCATTATTACTTTTAAGCCGTTGAAAGTGCATTAAATTTTCTTTTCCTCAATATACACCCGCCAAAGAACCCGCCCTGCAAACAACAGCCTCCATCCAGCTGCTATATAGCGCTAGGGGGGCTGCGGGAGAAGGGGAAGGGTCTTCTTCGGGGCCGAGAACGGACTGTCCGGTTGTCGGGAGAACCCGGTGGTAAGCCGCCATTCAGAACCCCGGGGCACCAAGCAAAGTTTACCTAGCCTGCTCACGACCCCATGGCCGTCGTTCAGACCGACTCGTCTATGTTCGGAAAATTACCGTTCGGACGCGTGATTGATATATAACATTTCCTGTTATATATTTTTTGCATGGAAGCGCTCGCAGTCTTGGCTGACCCTGCATGTCGCCGGATCATTGAATACCTCGCTGACAGCGAGGTGTCGGCCGGCAAGCTCGTCGATGTGATGGATGCGGAGTTTGGCCTCGTTCAGCCGGCCACCTCGCGTCACCTGCGGCGACTTCGAGAGGCCGGCCTTGTGAGTTCCCGACCTGATGGCAAGCGACGTCTCTATTCGATCGCCCCCGGAGCGCTGCGCGGCTCTCGATGAAGAAGTGCGGCGCGGAAAGTCATCCGCAAAGAAAGGGGGCAAATGAATATCGCCGATGAAATCAACAAGGTAATTCGTAAATTACAACCAGCGGTGATGCGCATCAGGTCGTGTTGGAGCGCGCCTTTGATACGCACGCTGCCGATCTGTGGGATGCATGCACAAGTCCCGAGCGTCTCTCGCGCTGGTTCGAGCCAGTGCGCGGTGACCTCGCAGTCGGTAACCCAAGCAACCGCCATCCAGCATCACAACGAGACGTACGCGGCGAACAATCCTTTAGACGGCGTGTCCAAGAATCCCGCCGCCAGCCGACCGACAGCCTTCTGATGAAATCTCGTTGGCATCAGTAAACCATCACATTCTTGATTCAATCCTCGCAGATGGCCTCCACCTCGATCTCAACCTTGTAGTCGCCGACGAGATTGGCAACAGCGAGTAGCGTGTTGGCGGGTCGGACCTCTCCGAAATATCGCCCGTGAGCGCGCGAGACGGGCTCCCAATCGTCGACGTCTGCGAGATAGACGCGGGTGCGCACGACGTCCTCAATAGTTCCACCGAGGGCGCGGATGGAGGCGGCAATCTTGTCGAGGCAATAGGTCGCCTGCGCCCCGGCATCGTTCGGGGCGACGATGCGGTCGGAGCCATGGGTGGCTGTGGTGCCCGAGACGAGTATCCGGTTGCCCGTTCGGACCGCGCGCGAATAGCCAGCCAGAGGCTCCCATACGCTGCCGGACGAGACGCGCTGGCGCGACGGGCGGCCAGGCACCGGCTCGGCGACATAGACGCTCGGGATCGCGTCCAGATGGTGGGAGAGGTCCCCCGATGCCGTCAGATAGGGCGCGCGGCGGTATTCGTCGCCGCAATCGCCAGGGATCGGCGTAGTCGCGGCAAATGCTTCGTCGAGGCGTCCATGATCGTCGGCGTCGAGCGCGAAGGCGAAAATACGCGCATTGTCGGCGCGATGCTCGTTCTCGCCGAGCCGCGCCCCGATAATCGCGCCGGCGACGCTGCCGTGCTCCAGCACCCATCGCGTGGCGACGTTGGAGATCGACACGCCATGCCTGCGGGCGACCTCGGCGGCGGCGGCAAGGATACCCTGATAGGCGGCCCATCCGCCGGCCGCCTCGATGAAGCGGCGATATTTCATGCCGGACCAATCGGCTATCTGGGCCGGCTCGGGCTTGCCGAGCCAGCGTTCGGACAGGAACCCGCCGCACAGCGTGCCATAGGCGAGGAGGCGCACGCCCGAGCGCGCGCAAAGCTGCGACAGCGGCCCGGCCGCGCGCCGGTCGACGAGCGAGAGCGAGACCTGGTTGGAGATGATCGGGATGCCGTCGGCCAAGGCGACAGCCAGATGCGCGGCGTCGAAATTGGTCAGCCCGATCTCACCGATCAGCCCCTCGTTGCGAAGTTTCGCCATCTCATGAAGCGCGTCGAGCCAGGCGGGATGCTCGAACGTCCACCAGTGGAATTGGAGGAGGTCGACGCGCTCGACGCCGAGCCGGTCGAGCCGCTCTCGCACGCCCTTGCGGACGATCTCGGGCGTCATCGGCCCGGGTTCCGGGCACCATTTGGTGAAGGCGAGCGGGCGGTGGACGCCTGTATGGCGCTTCAGCATCGAGCCGGCGATCAGCTCGGCGCTGCCGTAATGGTCGGCCATGTCGAAGCTGTTGAAGCCGTCCACGACATAGGCGTCGAGGTGATCGGCCGCCCGCTCGATGTCGAGCGGGGCGCCGTCCTTTTCCATGTCGGCCACCTGCCAGAGCCCGGTGACGACGCGGGAAATGTCGAGCCCGGGGGCAAGTTCGGTCGTGTCGGGTCTTCTCATGACGATACCTCGGGCTGTTTTCGGCGCAGCGCATGGCGCGAGAGGGTGCGCACCTCGCGCAAAATGCCCTGCGGGCGCACGAGCAGAATGGCGCAGAGCGCGACGCCGATGAGGACGAGCCGCAGCGAGGCGGCGCGCGCCTGCGAGCCGGCCGGGAACGTCGCCTCGATCAACTGGCCCGACAGCGCCCACAGCGCCCAGACGAGAATCGCGCCGAGGATCGCGCCGCGATTGTTGCCGGAGCCGCCGACGATCAGCATCGCCCAGACCTGGAAGGTGATCATCGGCAGGTAGTTTTCCGGCGCGATGAAGCCGATGAAATGCGCCTGGATCGCGCCGGCGAGCCCCATGATCGCGCCGCCGAGCGTGAACGCCTGGATGCGCAGCCATTTCGGGCTCTTGCCGAGCGCCTGCGCGGCGATCTCGTCCTCGCGGATCGCGCGCAGGACGCGGCCCCAGGGCGAACGGACGAGACGTTCGAGGATCAGATAGGTGACGAGAACGACGGCGGCGACGACCGCCAGATTGGCAAGGCCGAAGGCGAGCGCATTGCCGGCCAGGTCGCCGAACGGACGCGGGATGAAGGTGATTCCGAACGGCCCGCCGGTCAGCCCGACGAGGTTGAGCGCGACGAGCTGGACGCTGACCGACACGCCGAATGTGGTGATGGCGAGATAGTCGGCGCGAAGGCGGATCGTCAGCCAGCCGACGAGGAAGGCGAGCAGCGCCGAAATCGCCGCGCCGCCGATCCAGCCGACGGCGATCGGCAGCCCGAAGCCGCCGATGCGGCCGGCCGCGTCGGGCGTCGTCAGGATGGCCGACGCATAGGCGCCGACGGCGACGAAGGCAGCGATGCCGACATTGAAGAGCCCGGTCTGTCCCCACTGGACGTTCAAACCGAGGCAGATGATGGCGTAAGTGAGCGCCATCGTTAGGAAAAAGGCGCCGTAGGCGAGAAACTCGGGGCTCATGCCTGCCTCCCGAAGAGTCCCGTAGGGCGCACGAGCAGGATGGCGACGAGGATGGCGAAGGCGACGCCCGCCCGCCATTGCGCGCCGACGAACTGCACCGCAAGCGCTTCGCCAAGCCCGACGATCAGCCCGCCGACGATGGCGCCCGGAACCGAGCCGATGCCGCCAAGGATGGCGGCGGCAAAGAGCGGCAGGAGGAGGTCGAAGCCCATATAGGGTCGGATCTGGACGAGCAGCCCCGACATGACGCCGGCCGCGCAGGCCAGCGCCGCGCCGAGAATCCAGACGGTGCGGATGACCTTGTCGACATCGACGCCGAAGAGGCCGGACAGGCTTGGATTCTCGCTGACGGCGCGCATGGCGCGGCCGGTCGGGGTACGGGTGAGAAGAAGGTGGACGAAGACGACGAGCACGGCGGTCAGGCCCAGCGCGAAGAGCTGGTCGGGCGTCGCGCGTATGCCGCCACCGAGCGGCATTGCAATCTGGAGTTCGCGGGTGAAATAGCCCGGACGCGACGTGTAGATGAATTCGAGCAGGCTGCGCAGCGCCATCGACGCGCCGAAGCTCGCCATGACGATGATGATCATCACCGATTGCCGCTTGCGGAAAATGCGGAACAGCACCGCGTCGGTGGCAAGCGCCAACAGCGCGGTCAGTCCCATGGCAACGATGGTCGCGATGACCAGTCCCCAGCCGAAGGAGAACGGCCCGATGGGGGCGCCGGCCCCGCCGATGACCGCGCCGATGAGCGCGGAGATCGACATGGCGAAATAGGCGCCCCACGCGATCATCTCGCCATGCGCGAAGTTCGGAAAGCGCAGGATCGAATAGACGAGCGTCAGGCCGATGGCACCGAGCCCGATCATCGAGCCCGCGATCAGCCCGTCGATGACGACTTGCGGGTTCATGCCGCCCCCTCGCTCGCATGGTCGGCGCCGAGGAACAAAGCGCCGAGATTCGAATGGTTGGCGAGCGCCTCGGCCGACGCGTCGAAGCGCAGCCGGCCATCGACGAGCACGACGCCGCGCTCGACGATCCTCAGCGCCGCGCGCACGTTCTGCTCGACGAGGAGGATGGTGACTCCGGTGGCGCTGATCCCGCGCAGCGTCGAAAAGACGTCCGAGACGAGCTTGGGCGACAGCCCGGCCGAGGGCTCGTCGAGGACGAGCACGGACGGCTCGAGCAGCAACGCGCGGGCGACCGCCAGCATCTGCCGCTGGCCGCCGGAAAGCGATCCGGCAAGCCGCCCCGAATGGCGGGCGAGATCGGGAAACATGTCGAGCATGCGCCGGATGGCGGGCCCCTGCGCGCTTCGGCTGAGCGGGGCGGCTGCAAGCTGCAGATTTTCTTGGATCGACAGGGTGGTGAAGATGTTCTCGGTCTGCGGCACGAAGGCCATGCCGCGTTTCAGGATCGCGTGCGGCTTCAGGCCGCCGATCGGCTCGCCGTTCAGAAACGCCTCGCCGCCGAAAACGGGAACGACACCCGCCAGCGCCTTGACGAAGGTCGACTTGCCGGCCCCGTTCGGCCCGAAGATCGCGACGAATTCGCCCTTGGCGAGCGTGAAGTCGATGCCCTTGACGATCGGCAGGTCGCGCTCGTAGCCGGCGACGAACTGGCGCGTCTCAATGACCGGCGCGCTCATGCCGCGTCCCCGAGATATGCGCCGACGACGCCGACGTCGCGGGCGATGTCGGCGGGCGCGCCTTCGGCCAGCAGCTTGCCCTGCGCCATCACCACGACGCGGGCACACAGCCGCTGGATCATCTCCATGTTGTGCTCGATCAGGAGGATCGTCATACCACGCCGGTTGATCTCGGCTATGCGGTCGATGATGAGGTCGAGCAGCGCCGGATTGACACCGGCGGCAGGCTCGTCGAGCAGGATTATCTGCGGGTCGGTGATCATGACGCGGGCAAGCTCCAGAAGCTTGCGCTGGCCGCCGGACAGGACTCGCGCCGGCTCGTTTTCGAGCCGCGAAAGCGACAGGAAGTCGAGGATGGCGCGGGCTTTTTCCACCGACCGGCGCTCTTCAACGGCGATGCGCGAGAAAGCGTAGAGGTTGGCGAACATTCGCTCGCCGGTCTGGTTCTGGACAGCGGTGAGGACGTTTTCGAGGACCGTCATCTCGCCGAAGGGGCGCGGGATCTGGAACGTGCGCCCAAGCCCCGCGCGAAGGCGCCGCTCCGGCCCGATCAAAGTCAGGTCCGTGCCGCCGAGCCGGATCGACCCCGCATCCGGCTTGAGCGATCCGGCAATCAGGTTGAAGAGCGTCGTCTTGCCGGCTCCATTCGGCCCGATCAGCCCCGTCAGTTCGCCCCGCGCCAGCGCGATCGACATGCCGTCGACCGCCTTGAGACCGGCGAAGCCTTTCGCGAGGTCGCGCACATCGAGGAGCGGCGCGTGGGTGTCATGGTCGGTCACAGGATCAGCCGTTCCCCGTGCAGCTTCGGCTGCATCTTGATTTGTGATCACACTTTACATGATCACATTTCTTCCGTAGTGTAAACCCACTGAGGAGCAGACGGCATGACCGATCCCACAGGTTCACGACCCGACACCACCCTTGCCGTTCTCGGCCCGGTGGCGCGCCAGACCGTGCAGGATCAGGTCTATGGCGAACTGCGCCGCTCGCTCATCCAGGGTGCATTCGACGCCGGCGAAGTGCTGCGCATCCGCGATCTCGCCGCCCGCATGTCGATCAGCACCATGCCTGTGCGCGAGGCGCTCGCGCGGCTGATTTCCGAACGCGCGCTCGAGGCCCTCCCCAACCGTTCCGTGCGCGTGCCGCTGATCCGCCGCGAGCGGCTGGAAGACCTGGCGCGCGCCCGCGCGCTGATCGAAGGCGAACTGACCGCGATGGCCCTGCCGCGGCTGACGCGAGGGGATCGCGAAGCCCTGTGGGGCGCCACGCTCGCCTATGACAACCTCTCCGCCGGCCGCATCGACACGGCGCGCGAGGCGGCCGACCTCAACCACGCCTTCCATTTTCGTATCTATGGCGCGGCGGGGTCGCAGGTGCTGATCCCCGTTGTCGAGAGCCTGTGGATGCAGTCCGGGCCCTATATCCGCAAGGCCGCCGAACTGTTCGAGCGCGAGCGCGACGCGCCGGCCACCAACCACCACCACAAGCTGCTCGACGCGATCGAGGCGGGCGACGTGAAGGCGGGGCGCGCCGCACTCGTCGCCGACATCGGCCGCGCCTTCGACCTTCTGCGCCAGCGCCACGATTTCGATCGGGAGGCCGCATGACGGCGGACGACGACAGCTTCGAACTCTACGATCTGCGCGTCGAGATCGTCGCGCCCGACGGCGCGACGATCTATTGTGGGACCCCGGGCGACCATTTCGAACTGCGCGGAGAGATGCTGCACCTGCCGCCCGGCCAGGGCTTCTCGATCTATTCGCTTTCGGCCGTGCTGCCGCTGCTTCCCGCCAAGCAGCGGGCCACCCATGCGCACGACTGGATGACGAGCGACGCGGAAGTCGCCTGCCCCGACCCGAACTGCCCGTCGCGGCTGAGGATCACGCGGCTCGGCAAGCGCCGTTTCAGCCACGCCGAGACGACCGCCGTGCCGCTGCCCGCCACCCAGAAGGATTGACATGGAACGCGCATTGCTTGCCCCCGGCTACGAAATCTCCCGCGTCATCCGCGGCGGTTGGCAGCTTGCCGGCGGGCATGGCGCCGTCGACCGGGCGGCGGCGGTCGAAGACCTCATCGCGACGGCAGAAGCCGGCATCACCACCTTCGACTGCGCCGATATCTACACCGGCGTCGAGGAGATCATCGGCGATTTCCGCGCCGAGTACGGCCGCCGTCACGGCACCGAGGCGCTGTCGGCCATCCGCGTCCACACAAAGTTCGTGCCCGACCTAGCGGTTCTGCCGACCATCTCGAAGGCCTATGTCGAAAAGGTCATCGACACCTCGCGCGCACGGCTCGGCCTCGACCGGCTCGACCTCGTTCAGTTCCACTGGTGGGACTATGAGACGGACGGCTACCTGCAGACCGCGCTCTGGCTGGAAGAGCTTCGCCAGGCCGGCAAGATCGATCGCGTGTCGGCGACAAATTTCGACGCCGCCCATGTCGAGGCGATGGTCGGCCAAGGCGTGCCGGTCACCAGCGTCCAGGTGCAATATTCGCTGATCGACGATCGCCCGTCGCGGCGCATGGCGACGGCCGCCGAGGCGCTCGGCTTCAAGCTCCTGTGCTACGGCACGGTCGCGGGCGGCTTCCTCTCGGACGCCTGGCTCGGCGCGGCAGAGCCGCAACATCCGCTCGAGAACCGCTCGCTGACGAAATACAAGCTGATGATCGACGATGCGGGTGGCTGGGACTGGTTCCAGTCGCTGCTCGCCGCGCTGCGCGCCATCGCCGACCGCCACGGCACCGACATCGCCACCGTCGCCAGCCGCGCCGTGCTCGATTTTCCGGCGGTGGCCGGCGTCATCGTCGGCGCGCGCAACCGGGCGCACCTGAAGGCCAATCTCGCGATCGGCGACCTGCGGCTCGAGGCCGAGGACCACGCGTGTCTCGCGCCGGTGCAGGCGGCGCGGCGATCTATCGAGGGCGAGGTCTACGAACTCGAGCGCGACCGCACAGGCCGACACGGCTCGATCATGAAGTACAATCTCAATGCCGAACCGGCCTGAGAGACGAAAAAGGCAACCGGCGCCTGACCAGTGATGCCGGCAACAAAGGGGAAAAGACAGATGAGGAACATTCTGAAGGTTTCGGCGCTGGCGCTTCTCGGCAGCGCGATTGCGCTTCCGGCGCTTGCGCAGGACAATGACTGCGAGATCAAGGTCGGCGTCGTCATGGAACTGACCGGACCGGCCGGCCAGTACGGGCAGGCCGGCGCCAAGTCGGTCGAGATGGCCTTCCGCGACATCAACGAGGCCGGCGGCGCGGCTGGCTGCGACCTGACGATGGACGTGCGCGATTCGCAAAGCCAGGGCAACGTCGCCGTCGACCAGGCGACGCAGCTCGTCAATGTCGAGAACGTGCCGGTCATCATCGGCGGTATCATCTCGTCGGTCTCGATCCCGATCCTGACTTCGGTGACGGCAACGGCTGGCGTCGTCCAGGTCTCGCCCGCTTCCTCCTCGCCGACGCTGACCACAATGTCGGAGGAAGGCAAGACCAACGGCTACTTCTTCCGCACCATCACGTCGGACGCGCTGCAGGGCACGGCCGCGGCAAAATACGCCATCGACCAGGGCCTGAAGAAGCTCGCCATCATCCACGTCAACAACGATTTCGGCGTGAACATGGTCAACGAGTTCAGCGCCTCCTTCGAGGCGTTGGGCGGCGAGATCACGTCGGTCACACCCTACAACGAGCGCCAGCCGAACTATTCCGCCGAAGTAACGACGGGCATGGGCGGCGAGCCCGAAGCGCTCTACCTCGTCTCCTATCCCACTGACGGCGCGACCATTGCCCGCGCATGGATTTCCCAGGGCGGACCGGCGAAGTTCCTGCTCAATGACGGAATGAACTCGAGCGAGTTCATCGAGGCCGTCGGGGCGCAATATCTGAACGACGCCTACGGCACGTCTTCGGGTACCGTCGAGACGGCTTCGACCAAGTACTTCTACGACAACTACGGCGAGATCTCCGGAGGCATCGCGCCCGATGCGCCGGCGGCCGACCGCTCCTACGACGCGGGCGCCCTCGTCGGCCTCGCCATCGCCAAGGCCGGGTCCGCCGAGGCGGACGCGATCCGCGACGCAATGCGCGAAGTCGTCGACCCGGAAGGCGAGCCGATCTATGCCGGCCCCGAAGAGTTCAAGAAGGCGCTGGCGCTGATCGCGGAGGACAAGCCAATCAAGTATGAAGGCGTCATCGGCCCAGTCGCCTTCGACGACAATGGCGACATCACCGGACCGTTCCGCCTGTGGCGCATCCAGGAAGGCGAGGTCACGACGACCGGCGAGATTTCGGCTGAGGAAGTCGGCGAGATCAAGGGCGGCCTTTAGGTCGAAAATTGACGGCCTCGTCCCGGCGATTTCGAGTTAAGCGCACGCGCCGTATCGTCTCAGACAATGACCGGCACCATGACGATGCCGGTCAGCGTAACGTTCGTTCCAACTTAGCGGTACCGGCAGCATGAAAGCTAAAACGGCGGCGCATTGTCTTTAACAGCCGCAACCTGTCCAAATGTCCGCTTTCAGGCGAAGGCAACGTCCGCTGGAACTTCCGCGTGGGGCTCGCATTGCGGACGAAGTACCGCCGGCCTCGTCAATTTTCGACTTCGCACTCCGTCATAGTGGAAGTCAGTCACGTTGTCAGTTGACGGCTCCCTAGCGCGTGCGGCCACAAGGACCGCGGCAAGTTCAAGAATCGGCAAACTAGGGACCAAGACCTGCACGGGCTTGCTTCGGCGCAGTGCTGACGTTCTAGATCACAGCTTCGATCAGGAACGGGCCCTTGCGGGCCATTGCTGCGTCGAGGAGCTTCGTAAACTCTTCGATTGTCGTTGCGCGGCCGGCCTCGACGCCCATACCGTTCGCCATCTTGCACCAGTCGAGATCGGGCTTGTTGAGGTCAAGCATCCGGCGGGCATTGATGCCGAAATCGTTGACGCCAACATTGCGCATCTCGCTCTGCAGGATCGCATAGGCGCGGTTCGCATAGACGACGGTGAGGACGTCAAGATTCTCGCGGGCCTGCGTCCACAGCCCCTGAATGGTGTACATGCCGCTGCCGTCCGCCTGCATGGCGACGATCTTTCGGTCCGGGCAGGCGATACCGGCGCCGACGGCGAGGGGAATGCCTTCGCCAATGGAGCCGCCGGTCAGCGGAACGTGATCGTGCGGATGCAGACCGGGGGCGAGGGCGGCGAGCTTGCCACCCGAGGTGATGGATTCCTCACAGATGATCGCGTCTTCGGGCAGTCGCCTGGCGACGGCAAGCGCGATGGTCTCCGGGTTGAGCGCGCCGACCGGCTCGTCGATTTCGTTTTGCGTGAACCGGTTGGCGGCAAAGGGCGCGTTCGGCGCGACGCGGAGTTCGTCGGCCAGTGCCGAAAGGCTTGCGGCGAGATCGTGGTCGTGGCCGGCCATCTCGATCACCTCGCAGGCGGGGTCGAGAATGGTGCTCGGCTTGCCCGGATAGGCGAAGAAGGCGACCGGCTGGCGGCCGCCGAGGCAGATCGCGACCTCGAACTCCTTCAAGGTCGCGACGGCCAGGTCGACATTGTAGGGCACAGGCCGGGCAGCGACGCGGCCCGCGCCGCGCTGCGTGCGGTCAGACACCTGCGAGAAGAGGGCGGCGCCGGTGGAAGCCGAAATGCGGCCGGCGGTCTCCAGCGCATCGGCGCGCAACGCCTTGCCGGCGAGGATCAGGACGGCGCGGCGGCCGCTCTTCAGGGCCTTTGCGGCGGCGGCGACCGCATCCGTTCCGGCGACGGGGCGCTGCGGCACGACGACGGGCGAGGGCACTTCCGTTCCGATCGCACCCCATGCGGCGTCGGCCGGCAGGATCATGGTCGAGACGCCGCGATTGACCAGCGAGGCGACGTAGGCTTCCTCGGTCACCTTGCGAACGTCCTGAGCGGTCTGAGCCCTGCCGACCCAATGCGACATCGGCCGTGCGAGCCCTTCGATGTCGCTGGTCAGCGGCGCGTCGTGGCGGATGTGATAGCTGGCGTGCTCGCCGACCACATTGAGGACCGGCGTGCGGGCACGGCGGGCATTGTGGAGATTGGCAAGGCCGTTGGCGAGGCCGGGGCCCAGATGCAGCAGGGTTGCGGCCGGCTTGTCGGCCATGCGCGCATAGCCGTCGGCCGCGCCGGTGACGACGCCTTCGAAGAGGCCCAGAACACAGCGCATCTGCGGCTTGCGGTCGAGGGCAGCGACGAAATGCATTTCGGACGTGCCGGGATTGGCGAAGCACACATCCACCCCGTTGACCAGGAGGGTGTCGCAGAGGATGTCGGCTCCGTTCATGGTGGCTCCCGTCAGGCTGTTGTTCGCGTTAGGTCACCCATAGCGCCGCACAATATATTGAGCAACATTGGGATGCCGCTCGGTCTCAAAGATAAGGCGGCGTGCACGCGGAGATAACGATGGTGCGCTGGTCCGATGGGTTGCGAAAGCGGTGCGGCGTGCGGCTGTCGAACAGGTAGGACTCGCCGGCGCGAAGGATGCGGACCGCTTCGCCGACCGTGACTTCCAGTTCGCCCTCGACGACGTAGCCGCCTTCGGACGACAGGTGCTGGAGCGGCGTCGTTCCGGTGTCGGCGCCGGGCTCGTAGATCTCGTGAAGGATCTGCAGATTGTGGGCGCGGGCATCGCCGACCTGCCGGAAAGCCATGGCACCGTGGCCTTCGCCGATGGCGTGGGTCGCAATTTTCGACGTCAGGTCCACCAGTTCGCCGGCGCCGAAGAACGGGCCCGCCGGCCTAGCGCGTTCCGGCTCGAAGAAATCCGCCATGGTGACGGCGAGCCCGCTGAGGACCTTGCGCAAGGTGGCGATCGACGGGCTGATCCTGTTCTGCTCGATGTTCGAGATCTGCGCGTGCGGAACGCGGGCGAGTTCGGCGAGCTGGCGCTGGGACAGTCTGGCGGCAAGGCGCATCGCCTTCAGCCGCGCTCCGATATCGAACGTCCGTTCCATCTCCGGCATCTCCCGATGGACAATATCTTGTCCAATTTCCCCACAGCGATAGCCGATTTCAGGCGCGAATCTAGCCTTCCGCAAAAAAATTGTGGCTGGCAAACGACGCAAATGGCGAGCGAAAACAGGTCGATGCGGCGCAGGCGTGGACGGTTCCGCTGCGACACGCAATCGCGGCGACTTGACAGAAAGCAGCGCAACGATTGAAGATATTCGTTATGGATACGTTATCTTCAAATAGAATACAAGAGATATACGGAGTGAGGGCGCTTTCGACGGCGCTCAAGACGCTCGCGGTGCTCGATGTCCTGGCCGCGAGCAGCCGGCCGATGCGTCTTCCCGACATTGCGGCTGCCATGGGGCTGTCGCGGCCGACCGCCTATCAGCGGCTCCACACATTAATCGAAGCGGGGATGGTCGAGCAGGACGACGACATGCGCTATCGCCTCTCGATGCACGCCTGCCGGTTGGCGTCGGCGGCGCTCGAGCAAGCGGATCTCGGCACGCGCATTCAGCCGGTGATCGAGGCGCTGGTGCGCGACGTTCGCGAGACGGCGTCACTGGCGGTTCTCGACCGGGGACAGCCCTGCATCGTCGCGCGGGTGGATTCGGAAAGCCTGCTGCGCGCCGAGCAGAAGATCGGCACCACCATGTCGCTGGAAGGTTCGGCATCCGGCCGGGTGCTGACGGCGTTCGCCGATGCGTCGACGCTGGCGAAGCTGACCGCGAGCGGCGAGGTACTGGCTTCGGCCGAAATTCTCGAAGCCTGCCGCCGCGACGGATATGCGCTGTCCAGCGGCTACACGAAGAGCGGTGTGATCGCGATCGCCGCGCCGATCTTCGACCATCAGGATCGGTGCACCGCGACCCTTTCGCTCGTCCTTCCCGAGACCCGTTTCGACCTCGAGGCCTTTCGCGACCCACTTCTGGCGTCGGCGCGGGAAATCACGGCCATCCAGCAGGGAAAGCATCGCTGACATGAATTCCTCCCGCCCATCGACGCTCCCTCCGCTGCCGCGGCCGCGCCCCGCCGCCAAGGTGATGCGGCCGCAGAGCCTGTCGGCGATCCAGCCGAACCGGCTGAGCGGGACGCGGGCCTTGATGAACCGGATGGTCCGGGAACGGTGGGACATCCGCGCCGAGCGCTTCGACGTCGACGCCAATGCCGAGGGCACGGTCGTATATTCGATCAAGACGCCGAAGCATGAATTCTCCTTCATCGGCTTTTCGCGCCCGCCGAGCCGGACGGCGCGGACCGGGCGCATCATCGGGCGCGCCTGGGACATGATGGGCACGCTCAACGAAGGGCCTGCGAGCGAAGCCGACATCGCCTCTGCGCGCGAGGAACTGCCGAAGCTCTACAGCGGCCGCGCGACGCCCAATGCGCTGATCTGGTGCCGGTCGAACCGGTCGATGCGCATCTTCGACCAGACGCTGGCCGCGCTCGCCGATGGCCGCCAGCCCGAGATCGGCGAACTGGCGCAGGTCTGCTATTTGATGCGCAACACCGGGCTCGACGGAAACGGCACCTTCGGGACACGCCCGTTCGCCTCGCTTGGAAGCGATCATCCGCTGGGCGGAATGCTGCAGGCGCAGCTTTTGACGGCCTATATGATGCGCGAATATTCGTGCGATCTCGTCGAACACCTGGCGCGGCTGCAATCCGACAGGGCGGTGTCGCTCGATCCGGCCATCCGCCGCTTTCTGGGCGTCGGGAACGGCTCGGCACTAGGGCTGATCTTCTTCGTCCACAAACATCCGCGGCTCATCAGTTCGTGGATCGAGGCCCGTGAGACGGCGATCGCGGCGGCGCGCGGCCTTGCCCTGACGCCCGGCGATGCGCGGTTCGAGCGGCTTGGCGAACTGCTTCGCCAGGCGGCGCAGTTCCGCAACGAAGATCGCATGGTCTACGAGGCCTTTGCGCCGAGCGCGTCCGTGGCGGCTGAACTCGCTGCAATGGCGGAACGGGTCGACGGCTATGGCGACGCACACGAATTCCCCCTCGACGCGCTGGCGAGCGAATTCGAGGGCGCGTTCGGACCGGAAGCCTACGAGACATTCCTCTCTATCCTGATCGAACTCGTGCCGGACGAGGCCGATGCGCTCTACGCTCGGATCGCCGGGGCCGACGAGATGACGGTTGATCCGGCCGAGACGGTGGGCTCGCTGCGCGCGCTCGTCGAGCGGGACTATGGCTGGGCGCTCGAGGCCGACATGGCCGACGCCGAGGCCTACAAATATATCTGGTACAAGTCGGAAACGGCCGAGGAGCCGCGGCGGGGGGCGCGCGTCGAAGTACCGGATGCACGTGACCTCGGGCTGGATCTTTGCGGCGACGTGCAGGCGCTCGCCTTCGACCTTGCCAGATCGGACGACGCGCTTTCGGTGGCGAGGTTACTGCTCGGTTATCCGCGTCACCGTGCGACGATCGCTCGGGTCCAAGCGCTGCGCGACAGCGCCTACGCGCATCCGCGCGCCAACATCAATGGCGAGGATTTCATCCCGATCAATCTCGTGCGGCTGATGAATGCAGGCCTGCACGGCATTGAAAAGACGCGTGACTTCCTCAACCGCAATCTGCGCGGTGTGCTCTATCACGGCGCGCCGACCCCCGATGACATCAGGCACGGCCGCGCCGACGCCTGGTTCTATCCGAAGGAGCCGGTACGATGAATGCGGCGAAGACCCTGCGCATCATGCCGCGCGAGATGCGGATGATGGCCGAGCGCATCCTGTCGCTGACCAATCTGCCGAAAGGCGTCTTCCTGACGATGCCCGACCACGTGATGTTCTCGCAAGGGCTCGGGCTCGGCGGCTATGCCATGCTGGAAGCGGCCTTCGACGAATTGAGGACCGCCGATCCGCGCGCCCTCGCCATCGAAAGCGAGGAGGGCGCCGCGCTGGTGCTCGATTGCGACTGCCAGCATGGCTGGATCGCCGCGGCTCCGGTCGTCGACCTCATGGGCGAGTTGGTCGCGGCGTATGGATCGGCCACCGTCACATGTGTCGAGGCGAACCATCCCGAGGAACTCGCGATCGTCGTTCCGCTCGCGCGGCGCGCGGGCCTCGACGTGGTCTTGAACGGAACTGAGACGTTTTCCGCGACGCGTCTCGACCGGACGGGCCGCATCGCCGACGACGAACCGCTGCTCTGGTCGCTCCTGAATGACGGGACGCCGATCCCGGCCGAGCTGTGGTGGCGCATCTACGAGATGGCCAAGAAGGCGCTCGCGCCGGACACCGTGGTTTCGCGCCGCCATGCCGGACCGATGATCGTCAACGACGACGGCACGGTGATCGGCCGCAAGGACAATGACGACGAGACCGACATCTCGTTCCTCGCGTCGGGCGCAGGGACGGCGGCACGTGCAGGAGACGCTCAACAATGATCATCGACGGTTTGCAGTGCGGTCACTTCGACCGCGAGGCCTTTGTCTCCCTGCAGAAGGCGGGCGTCGGCGGTGTCGTCAACACGTGCGGGTTCTGGGAAGGCACGGTCGAGTCGCTCGATTCGATCGGGCGATGGCGCGATCTGGTGCGCGCAAACGCGGACGTCACCGAAATCGCGCTGACGTCGGGCGACATCAGCCGGATTTCGGGTGAGGGGCGTGTCGCGGTTATCATGGGGTTCCAGAACGCCAATCTCTTCGAGGGTCGCATCCGTTTCGTCGAACTCTTTGCAGAGCTTGGGGTGCGCGTCGTCCAGCTCACCTACAACAACCAGAACGAGCTCGGCGGAAGCTGCTACGAAGCCGAGGATTCGGGTCTCGCCCGGTTCGGAAAGCAGGTCGTTCTGGAGATGAACAAGGCCGGTATACTGGTCGATTGCAGCCATGTCGGCGACCGCTCGACCCTGGATGCGATCGAGGCTTCGGAAAAGCCCATCGCCGTCACCCATGCCAATGCGCGGTCGCTTTTCGACCACAAGCGCAACAAGTCCGACGACGTGCTGAAGGCGCTCGGCCAGACCGGCGGCGTGATCGGCTGCGCGGCCTATCGCAACATAACGGGCGACGCCTACTGCAAGTCGATCGAAGCGTGATGCGGAATGGTCGCCGAAACGGTCGAGATCGCCGGGATCGACTCGGTCGCCATCGGCACCGACCGCAGCCACAATTTCACGCCGCCGGATTATGCCTGGATGCGCCAGGGCCGCTGGACGCGCGGCGTCGACTACGGCGCGGCATCGGCCGCGCGCCCCGTCAAGGCTCCGCCGCCCGACTGGTTCCAGACCGTGGAGGACATGAACGTCATCCCCGAAGGCCTGCGGCGTGTCGGCTTTGCCCAAGAAGAGATCGAAAAGATCACCAACGGGAACTGGCTGCGGCTCTACGCGGCGACCTTCAGAAACGAACAAGAGGAGAAATGAGCATGACCGATTTCACATCGCGGCTTTCGCCGCTGCTTTTGCCGACACGCCGTTCCTT